>Ga0081534_100174_pt1 | contig 23547 bp, 49 predicted proteins | sample MonGeyMetagenome_FD_71019 | JGI IMG/M metagenome (GOLD analysis project Ga0081534, IMG submission 71019) | Hypoxic/sulfidic aquatic microbial communities from Monarch Geyser, Yellowstone National Park, USA - MG (SPAdes) v1 (version 2) | ecosystem: Environmental > Aquatic > Thermal springs > Hot...
CTGAACCTTCAACCTGAAAAACTATTCTACCGCTTGAAGGAGCAGAAAAAGGCAAAGAGGTAAATTCGGTAACGTTTTGTGTGTTGTAGCTAATCAGTTTGCTGTTTGCACTCATTGTACTATCAACACCCCGTACACATTCCCTGATATAGGAGCTGTACTAGCTGATATGGCTACAGAAATAAATGGAGAAAGAGCTGTATCCATAGCCAGTACATACATGTTAGATGAACTAGGTGCAACTGTATATGCACTCCCTATGGTATAGTCTGGATATGTTCCGTCATTAGTTACGTTTCCTATGACCTGTATTGTAATAGTTTGGTTCGTGCCGTTATAAATCCATATCGCATACTCTTTTATGTCCATAGTCCCACCTACTATTTGTTGTATTGAAATATAGTTAGGGTCAGTGCTGTAAGTATGAGTGTTAGTATCCCTAAGAGGAAATGCATTAACTAATATTCTAGCGTTGCCTATATCTAAAAGAGCTTTCATGCTGTTAGTAATCCAACTCGGCACTTTTGGCATATAATACGTTTTAGAAAATCTAGCTTAAAAACTTTATGAAAAACAAAAAAATAAAAAATAATTTTTTAGGCTACTGATCACACAGGAGGTCTCCAGTCAGGCATTATCATATAGTCTATCGCAGCTTCTACAGTATTTCCTGAAGCAACCGAAGTCGCATATATGCCTACAGTTATTGCAGATGGTGTCGTGTTCATTACGAAAGCTATAGGCTCAGTCAATGTTCCGCTGTCCATTATTTCTCCTGCGCTCGGCAAGTAGTATGGGATTAGCTTAATTCCGTTGCTCTCTAAAGCAAATACGCTTGCTCCACCTGTTCCTTCGTTAGTTATATAGACTTTAAGTATTAGTGCTCTAGCTCCTGGTTGAAGAGTAAAAGTTGCAACTGCACCTGCAGCTGTAGCAGAGCCGTAAGCAGTTAAAACAGCAGTGTTATAAGCTGGATATACTACGTTCCTGCCAGAACCTATATCTTGGCCCTTCATCTTATGCTACACCTCCTATTGAGTTCTTAGGAGTAATGGTGACTGTAGAGTAGCTGTGGATCTGCTTCTTTCTTATCTGCCCATTAGGAAGCCTCTCTACAGATATTACTTCTGACGCAGGTACGGGCTGGAGCAAGTAAGTGTAGCCCCATACCTGAATCCCGAGCTGGGGCCCTGCAGCGTATACTGGAGCTACAGGGTTTAGGTTAGTTATTGTAACTTCTGGTATGATAGTCGTAGTAGCAGACCAAATAAAGTGATCCCATTCGCTCGAGTTTGCCCTTATAGGAGAGTTTACAGCTGTAAGGGCTGTTCCTTTAGGAGCTAAATAGAACATGTCTATGCCGTTTACCTTAAAAGTTGCTGCTATGTCTAAGCTGTCGATGGCAAAGTATGCTTGGTTAAGCTGGTTGTAGTTCGGAGTAGTTAGGTTCGGTACGTGAAGAGTTCCTACTGGAGAAGTAATAGACTGGCCGTTTAGAGTAATTGTCTGAGTTGAGCCTGCTGGTACGTAATAATTTAAGTAGTCAAAAAAATGTATAGGTTCTTGAATTACTCTATAAAATTGCTGCGTATCGGTAATGTAGATATAGTCGTGGGCCCTGAACGGATACCTTGGTTCTATCTTCATTTGTGTGTTTTCACCTTCCTAGTTTTATACTGCTAATACTACGTAGTAGACCGTTACGCTTGAAGCTGTTGAAAGAGTTGGGTTTGCAGCTGTTCCTCCAACCGTTCCAACTAGTACTTCAATCGGTATTGAGTTCCCGCTCGGTGGGCCAGTCGTCTTTACGAGAGTGTAGCTTGAAGAGCTTGCATTGTAAGTATCAAGAGATATTACTCCAACTACTGAACGCACATTAGGTATTGTTAAAGTTCCTGCACCTGAAGTCAGAGTTACTGTAGCTGAGCCAGCTACGATTATAGGCGAATTCCCACTTGGCTCATTAGAAGTGTGTGCATAAAGGCTCATTTACACCACCTACACGTTTACTCCTGATAGAGGAACTGCAGTTAGGCCTAATAGCTGGAATGAAACTGTCTGAGCGGCGTTAGACCACAAGTATATCTGCATCGTTGCTGAAGGTGAAGTTGCTTTTATTGTGCTAAAGTATACTGTGTTTTCCTCATCTGTCCATGCACTGTATATAGGAAGCGGAGCCAACGGGTAGTTTGTTCCGTTCACAGTAAACTGCAGATAGGTTAGAACTTTTGTTCCAGCAGTCAAATCTTTAAAGCCGTAGAAAGCATAAGCCCTTCCTTGAGGTATTTGGAATCCAGCAGGCAGAAGCGCATTCTGTCCTGCATTAACTGAATAGTTAAAGAAGTCGTTTGATAGGTTTACGTCGGTGTAGACGAATGGCCTGACCTGAACTGGAGCAGTTTGTCCTATGCTTGACCTAAGTCCTGCAACTACTGCAGCTATTGCATTTTTTATTGCTGTTATTGTATCATCTATGTCTCTCGAACCCCACGTTAGTATTTTTTTGACGTTTGGATCATTTATATACATATTTTCTACGCTCATTGCAAATTATTTGATTATAGAAAAATTTATAAGGGTTGTTGTATGTAGTAATACTAGTATGCCTGCAGTTAGCGTATACTTGAGCAGCGATAATTATAGGTATCTGTTAGAGAAACAGCAGCAGGACAACAAACGCTTATCTGAAATAGTAAACGAGCTGATTAACGATTACAGGACTAAGGAAAGGGACATGAACGCTCTCCTTTATCCAGCTGTAGCAAAAGAGCTTCACGAATTCATAAATGAAGAAAATGAAAGAAGGCAAAAGCTAGATCAGCAGTTATTAAACGCAATAGATTTTATTAATCAAGCTATTGATGAAAAAATAAAATCGGAAAGACGTAAAAGATTACTTGAGTAGTTCTGGTTTAATCCATTGATGTGAATGGTAACCTATTGCTTGATGCTGGAGGAGGTGGAGGCACGTACGCTGGAGGCGCTCTCCTAACTACGGCTATTTGAGATAAGCTTGCAAACTTCCTCTTTATCATGTCGAGCAGCCCAGATACTATAAGCAATGGCCCAAGTTCAACGCCGAATGCAGCAATGACATCGTATCCTTTCTTCCATGCGTAGTATGCAGCTCCTAGAATTACTAGACCTGAGCTTATCATGATTATTTCTCCGTTAGTTATGTATGTCGTTAGAGGCTTCATTGTGTTAGAATACTGGCTTACTGTGTCAATTAACTGATAGACTAGTGCATTCCCAGTTCCTACCAATGAAGACTTTACGAAGCTCATAGGATAGGGTTGTCTGCACTTATTTATAAACTTTTAAGGCCTTCAATAATACTTTTAAGCGAGATATTTCAACTAAAAACTATGCAGAAAAAAGAGGAAGAAAACCAATGCGTTATTGAGATCCATAAGACGGTAAGCAAGCACCCTGTAGCTGTTGTAGTAGCTTATGTAAGCAAGAAGGAGCTTGAACACGCAATGGACGTATATGAAAAAGCTCAGATTCCCGTGCCTGCTTATGAGCTCCATGCAGAAGGCCCGGATGATCCATGCTTAGAAGAAATACCTGACGTGGAAAAGTTCCCTACGTTCTACATATACAAGAACGGAGTAAAGGTCGGAAAGGTTGAGCTTACAGGAGACGTAAACAAAGACGCAGAAGCTTTTAAAAAGGCTCTTAACATCCCAAACGGGTCAAAGTATAAATATACGGGGGTTGAAAAATAAGCTATGCTGACAGAGGCAGACTTAATATTCCTAGACGGATGGATAAGAAAGATTTACGTATTACCTGAGCCTGTCATTGTTACTAAAAATAATAATGCAGTAGTAGTTGACTTAGATTTTGAAGGCTTCTTTCATTCTGCATTATTTGAAACCAATGACAGCAATATAACGATGACTCTTACTCTCAACCAAGCCGAACTCAGTGTAAACATCCAAGAAATATATTACTGGGGCTACACTCAACCAAATTCAGCTATGCCCTATATAGGCACTTACAGGCCCACAAACGGCACCGCAGGTCATTATACTGTAATTTGGACTCCTACCGTATTAATTCCAGTAAAGAGGAGGTTTTATTTAAAGGCTATACTTGATCCAGACAGCACTCAGAATTCTGCAGTTATAGATGTAGGAGTAGTATACTATCTAATTTACGACATGGAAGCATTCAAAAAATCTTTCAAAGAATACCTTTCATCTATACTTCCGAAAGAAGCAAGCAAGTACCAACCAATTAGCACTACTCCTGTAATTCACGCTTCAGAAAGCAATAAATACAACCCGTTTGAATATATACCTTAGAGGCGATTAACTATGGATTCGTTAGGTGCGTTCATCATAGGACTAATAGTAGGAGGGATAGCTGTAGGCTTAGTAACAACTGAGGTAGGAAGGGAAACTCTAAAGGCAGGAGGAAGGGTCGCAAAGTACGCTGGAAGCCAGCTAAAGCAGAAATATTTGCAGGCGCTTCGTGAAATACCATGAAAATTCAGCTCTGGATAGCTACCCCAGAGAGCTCAATACAAGACGTTGCTATTTTTGATACAGGAGCACAAATTACCTTAATCCCTTTAAGCAGAAAAATATACTTTGAACAGACTGGAGAAGTTGTGCTTATAGACTTTGACAACGCTCCTCAGTACGTCGCTCCTAAGGGCTATTGCTATGTATCATTAGACGGATACGAATGGGAAAAGATACCCTGTGCAAGGAGCACAACTGATTCTTTAATTCTTTCCCCTTATCACTTAACTAAATGGTATTTTGTTGTTTTAGGAGACACTGTTACCGCTTATAGAGTTTAAAAAACAAAAAAATATTTGTAGAATTATGTATTAATGTTTACTGCGATGCTTTACTGTCTTCTTTTGCAGATACTACGTATCCTCCAAAGAATCCAAGTGCTCCTAATAGGAGTGCGAACAGCATTGGGAATACTCCTGCATTAGCTGCCGCAGTGACTATTGGAGAACCAGATGGTGCAAATGCAGAGCTCGCTATCATTATCACGTATAGAACTATTCCAAGAAGGTACCCAGCTATAGCTCCGACTGCTGCGCCTGCTGCTGCCCAAAACGCATGTTTTAAATCAAAATCTAGGGCCATACCATATATTAAAAAGCCCTAGTATATTAATCTTTCTATTGATTAATAATTTAATTATTTGTTAGGCATGAACTGCTCTAAGTTATTAGGTTTGTTATCTTGAGGCCTCGGCTTCAGCTCTACATACTTTCCTTCCTTAGTCCTGTACAAGCTGATCCCGAACTCTGGCTTCCAAGTAGTCTCGTCTAGCTTTTTACTGACCTCTATCCTGATTACTTCGTCTTCTGGATGCTTTTTTCCATTCCATACGCTAACTAACAAATAGTCGCTTTCGGTAACCTTTTTGCTGAACTTCGCTTTTGGTGCTCCCACAACTAAATATTAGAGTATTAGCTTAATATACTTTTCTATTCAAATTAAAAACGTTAATAAACCGATAAGTTAATAAATAACTAAAACTATAGGTATTTGAGGTGCAAAAAAAATGTTATTCAAAAGAAAAACCAACAAGGAAACTGATAAGGTAATACTAATACATCATGGCCCTTCAGGCTCACTCAATTTCGACGTATTTTATCCAAAAAATTTTAAGATCGACCCAAGCCTTAACTTTGAAGAATATGAAATGTCATCATGCCCATACGTTCAAGAAAGCGGGCTGAAAGAATACTATAGATTTTCTGGAGATCTAGACCATCTTCCTGATATAAATAAAGAAATCGCACATTCTCTAAATAAGCTGATAACAGACTATGGGTTCACTGTCGTGTTTGCTGAAGATGGATGGGTAAAGGAGGAAAAGAAAAATGAGTGAAAACGAAAAAAATGAAAGAAAAGGCGAAGTAATAAAGGAATACTACTTTTCACGCCTGGGGGTTTATCAGACAAATTTAGGTATGTTTTTCAAAGGATATCTTTTCGACGACTGGTGCGAGTTCGACGAACTCAAGGTGACGATATACTCAAATAAGGGTAAGGTAACACTGTGCTGGGAAAGCCTTAGTAACGGGAAAACTCTTCGTACATACTGTTATGATGAACCCTCATATTCGGATAAGGAGGAGCTTAATAAGTTCATAGACTTTTTGGAAGGAATCAAATCACTGGACAACGTTTGGAGAGTAGTGGATGAGACAGCAGAGAATGAGCCTGATAGGTGGAAAAGTACATTGGAGTTCAAGCGGAAATGTGAAGAGGAGGCGAAAATGAAAGAATGAGTAAAACAAATGAAAAAATAGATACGTGGATAATAGTAACAGCCGATTTGGATGATGGTGTTTCAATTGAAAGGATATGTGTCAAAGAAAAGGATTTAGAAAAATTTTTCAAACTTAATGAAAGAAAAAAATATTATCAAGGTATGTCGTGGGATTATATGAAAGAAACGGATTGTTGTAAATTGATATATGATGCAGAAATAGATGGTTTGGTTATAAATGAAGAGTGTAATAAAAATGAATATGAATATGAAGATTCAGGGGTTGATTTCTAAATGAGTGAAGATGAAGAAAATAAAGAAATAAACGAAAAGAAAATAGCTAAACTAATAGACGATGCAATGTTTAAAGCGTTAAAAGATTTATGTATGGAAAAATATAAAGAGATGATAAGCAACAAGATAGAAAATCTAGAAAAACAGAATAAATTTTTCAAAATAGTAACCAAAGACGGTAATGTAATAATTGCTAATCATTTTGTTCATCCTTCAAGATATGATGAAGAGTTAAATGTATTTATTGGCGGTCAAAAAGTAGCACGAATTAAATTCGAAACAATAGAGGACGTATACGAATTTTGAGGTGATAAAAAATGAGCGAAGAAATAGAACATATAAATAGTGAATGCGCTTATAATTCTGAACATGTGCGTTATTATATGTATGAAAAATTACGTTTTAGCAAAATTGTAGGAATGAAAATAACAGGCGCTATCTGGAGCCGATGGGAAAGTTTTATTTGTTTAAAGAATTCAAAAGGGAAAAAATACGTTTTATACATATTTCATAATGGAGATACTGGAGAACCTGATTTTAAGCTTTTTAATGAAAGTGATAATTTAGAATGTTTTAAAAATCCGATATGTTGGCGTAAAAAGAGTTATAAAAAATGGGTAAAAAGGGTTAAAAAGGAAATTAAGGAATTTGAAAAAGAGTTAGAGAGTGGTAAAAAATGAGTGAAAAGGATACGCATACACCTAAATTAGTAGGAACAATATATTTTCTTGGTATTGATACAGGCACAAGTATATACGAATATAAAAATGTTTTTCCTGAAATATATTTGAGTAATTGTAATGGAATTACACTTTTACACGTAAAATATATTTCAAAAAACGATGGACATGTTATACGTGAATATACAGTAGCTGGTAATTTTACTATTGAAACGGTTCTTAAAATTAATATAAAGGAATGTGACCAAAAAGAGGAAGATAAAAAATGAAAAAGGAAAATTATGAAAAAATAATAAATAAGCTGAAAGAGTGCAAAGCCCCAAAAATATCAGTAGTTACAAAGGACGGATTCTCTATTGCAGACAAGTTTGAAATCGATGAGAAAAAAGGCTACATTAAATTGTATAATAACGGAAAATTAACAGATGTAAAATTTCTTAAGGCAATAATTGACGTTATTTGTTTGAAATAGTCTTTAGAAAAGTTTATTAAGCTATTAGTATAATAGTTCTTTATGCAATCTGTATCTTTAGTTATAGGACAACCAACATTTTTTCTTCCTCCTAGAATAACTAAAGAAGCTAAAAGATTTCTTAAGAAGAGCAAGATACCAATAGAAGAATTTCTTGATTTTATCAGGATTATAACAGTTAGTGAAGGAGCATTAATGAGAACATATTCTGGAATTAAAATAACAGAACCTATAGGAGTATACGTTGACTTATTTGAATGGGATGAATGTGTTGAATTTGACGAATGCCCAAAGAAGCACATAATAAGAAGTATAAGTATACAGGTTGATTTTCCAAATAAAACAGTTGATGAAATAGTAGACAGCATATTTAAATTAAACGGCTTATTGTATAAAGCATACCCAAATTTGGATGCGCATTTTATTTATCAAAGTTATGAACAAGGTGATAAAAATGAATGATTTTATTATTATATTTTTAGCAATTATTTCATTAATATTTTTTATTTATATTTCTACTAAAGTTGCTGAAATAATAACTACTAAACTTGGTATTTACGGAGATTTATCGATGAAGGAATTCATAGTTGTAGCTACAGTTTCTATATCTTTTGGTTTACTTTATTCTTTTGTCTTATTAGTCTTATTATATTTTATTTTAGGGCCCTATGGTTTTTGGCACTTTTTACAAACTATTAATTAACTTTTGAAAACTAAGTATTACAACGTCAGGACAAGGTAAAGAGTTAGCATATATATAGCGTAAAGTGCGGCTTCCTGATCTCCTCTGCTGCGATACTCTCTAAATTTTCTGCACTTTTCGCACTTTTTGTTCTGCAATTTTAGCCGTCACCTCTTTATACTGCGGTATGCTATTTAACTCTTCTATTGCGCACTTAGTGTGCATGACCTTTACAAGTCTTCCGTTTTTATCTTCAACTGCTACGAACGATGGTTCTGTGAACAATATCCTTTTTCCGCACCTCGAACATGTTACATTCCACGTAAGTATGTACAAATAGTAGTAGAGGTATTTAAACTGATTATAGAACCATTCTAAAGCGTCTCGGTTTTTCCTTATATAGTCCGCTTTAGGCCCGAGCTCATTGAGTATTATTGAAGGATGCTTTAGTATGTGCTCAACGTCTTCCCAGCATGCCTGAAGTACTGAAGCTATTGCTAATGATGTAGCTGGAGCTAGGCTATCGTTTAAGTGAGCTTGCTCTTTAAAAACTCTAACTAAGTCTACGTGCTTTTTTGCATATTCTTCTAACGTCTTTTGGTCTAGGTTCTTTATCCCATAAGCTATGAGCTCCTTTAATGCCTTCTGCCTTTCTTCCCTATCTTCCGACTTTAGCCTTTTCTCATATTCTAGCAGGTTTAAATCCATGATAGTATAACTTAGCTAACAATATTTAAAAACATTATCTGTTTAAAAGGTTCATAAGTATTTTTAGCTTCTTTTGATCCTTTCTGCTCATTTTGTCTAACTGAGTATGAATGTACCACGCTTTTGCTAGCTCGCTTTTATCTTTTATCTTAGACATGCCCATCATTAGAACAAGCGAAGAAATATCATGTCCCCAATATTTTCTGTGATTAGGGCCATGCATAGTCAGCATGATCTTTGAGTCTATGGTCTTATTTATCCAATCTATGTCCTTATCTGATAGGTTGGTAAACAGCTTTGCTATTGCGTTATGCGTTTTCCGATCTGGCATACCCTCTCTCCTTCCATTTTTCCTCTTCATGCTTAATATATTCCTTTCCGTCTATTCCATACCATTCAAGCTTCTCAGCCAGAACCCTGAGCTTCTCGTCTATTATTCCCTGAATGTACTGCTTCCTGCTTAAGAAGTTGTACTTATACGCTAGAAGCCTATTAATCTGATCCATGATGTATCTTATTTCCCTTAAATCTTCTTCCTCTTCCTCCTCTTCATAATACCTTCTCGAACTCGTCTCCAACTGCGTTCACCTTTTTCCTCATTTCAATCATCATTGATGACGCTAATTTATGTATTACTTCATCAAATGTATAACTTTTTCCGTCTATCAATTCTAAGGCTCCCTTTACGCTTACAAGCTCTTTGTAAGTACTCTCTTTTATCATGATGTTCTTATATTTCATTTTTGCTAATTAATTACATACTACACATATTATTAAACTTTTGCGTACATATTGTATATGATTTATATATGAGTTCGTATAATAAGGCTTAGGTGACCTAAAGATGGGATTTAAAGCAATGCCTTGGAAGATTTATTACAAACCAAGCCTAGATGAATTCGTAATAAGGCAGAGACACACTAACCATACAAGCGCAAGAGTTAAAGCAATACAAGAAAGAGTAGCAGATCTTAAACCAGGAGCTGCTGCTCACGAAGCTGCAGTTAGACTTGGACTTGCTAGGAAACAGATTAGGTACATAAACGGACAAAAACAGATCGTTGACGTTGTACCTATAAAGGTCTTCAGCAAACAGCTTAGAGACATAATGAAGAGAGAGCTAGGCGGAGGAGCAGGAGCAGTTCCAGCACTACCACCGATGTAAAGCGCTAGCTAAATTTAATAAACTATTACGTAATTTATTTCTTTATTTTTTCTTTTTTTGATCGAAAAGTTTTTAAGTTAATAAAATAATATTGAATCTATGAGCGTTTCTGAAGAAGAAGAGCCTAAGAAAGATATAGATGAAAGAATAAAGGAATTAAAGGAATTATACCCAGATATTTCAAACGAAGAACTTGCGCAAAAGCTTTATGATGAAAAATATAAAATTGCTGATATCACTAAGCATCTAAAGGTAAGCGCAAAGACATTTAAGAAGATAAGCGCAAGCTCAAACGCAGACGAAGCAGTTATTGAAGCGTCTGGTGTGAAAACTCTTGAAGACTTTAAAAAATGGGCTCAAGAGTATACTCACCTTACGATTGCCGAAATAGCAGAGCTAGGAAAAGGTTTGATTGAATTAGGAGTAAAAGAAAAAGCCGCATCTTTGGGCATGCCTATTTGGGATTACGTCCGAAACGCAATATCTTTCTATAACACTTATTACGACACAATAGTAACGCTACTGAAGCTTAAGGTAATCAACCTAGACGGGCAGATTGACTTTGACCTCTTGCTTGTGGAGGGTGAGGAAGCGTGAGTACTTTTGAGGACTTAAGCGATGAAGAAAAGGAACTAATAAGGTTAGCTAGAAGAAAAGGGATAAGGCCTAAGGACTTAGAGAACGTTTTGCTGACTTCTCCTAAGTTAAAGCCTGCAGGTAAAGAAGAAGAAAAAGACGAGGAGATGGACATTACAAAGATGATCGACAAAATACAGAAAAAGGCTTTAGAAATGAAGCTGAACCTAGCAATACTAGAGCAGATGGGGTTAGGTGGCGATGGTAAAGACGATATTAAAGAGCTAATAAAGGAGCTTACTGCTAAGCAAGAAAATACTATAAAAGAATTGAAAGAAACCATAAAAGAAATATTAGAAGAGAAACACGAAAAAGGAGACAAGCTCAGTACATCAGAAATGATGAACATGGTGATTATGCTTAAAGCATTAGGAGGAGAAAAGTCTACTGACTGGAAAGATTTCTTAGTAGCAATGAAAGAATTAATGCAGAAGCCTGAAGCAGCTGAAAAAGGAATAGACCCTCTAGCTCTTATCGATAAGATACAAGAAGTGCAGGAAAGGACATACGCACAGGCTAGAGAGCAAGCTCAAGCACAAACTATTAACGTGCCTCAACCTCAAGAAGAAGAGGAAACGCTAGAGAAGTTCATAAGCAAACAGACATTGGACGCTTTAAAGGAACAGATAGCTCAGAACATAAAGGAAGTTTTCAACCCTCAAAAGAAACTAGTAAATGAGAAAGGGCAGGTTGACTACGGCGCTTTAGCTGAAAAGATCATAGGTATAATCAGCGATACAATCAAGAGGATACCTATTAACGCACCTCCTCCTAGGCCTAGGGAAGAATTTGAGCAACCACCTCCTCCAGAGGCTCAAAACGTTAGCAATGAAGCTCCTCCTCAAACTCAGCAAGAGGTACAACCTACAGAAGTTCAGCAGGCTCCTCCTCCGCCTCCAGAACAGCAGCCTCAACAGGAAAAACCTAAGCTACCTATAGAAGAACAAGGAGAATAAGCTTTTAATTTCACTTAATATTATTTATTATAGTTTCAGCCGTATCTTTGCCCACTAAAACAACGAATAAATCATAAGGGGTAAAGTGAGTTTTATGAACGGCTATTAGATACTTTGTACCTAATAATTCAAATTTGTTTAAAATTATCGTTGTAATAAAATCGATAAAGCCATTAGTATAGCCGTTAAATTCTACATCTCCTCTCCAATCAAAACGATATAAATTTACAATAGCATATTCTGTTTGCTTAAATGACGAAAAATTGCTGGTAACGTACATATTTCTATCAACAGAGAAATAATATTCAAGATAAGTGTCATTTATTCCTATATCATAAAAAGCTCGCATTTTAGCTTTTATTAAATATCTTACAATATATTCTTGGTTATCATAAAAATATTCTCTATATTGTACAAACTTATGAAATATTGGCGATATTTTATTTAATATTGTTTCGTATGGTTTCATATGTATCCTTACCTACCATTGCTATAAATAAATCTTTAACAGTATAATAATTAGTTAGACCATTAGAAGACGTTTGTCCTATTATAAATAGGCGTTCGTTTTCAATGCTGAAATTGTTAAGTATCATGTTTACAATTACTATAGTAGGATATGTAAAATAACGTGCAGGTTTGTTAATTTTTTCTATACCAAAATTTATTAGTGTATTACTTGACACATTTTTACCAAAAAAATAATGAGGAAAAATATTGTCAGAATCATAAAAATAATATATTTTTTCAGTTATAAAGAACGAATTACTATAGCCAGGAAGATTTAAATGAAATAAATATGGAAAAACAAAAAGGATGTTTTCATTTATATATTTTTCATACTGTACAAACTTATAGAATACAGGTGCTATTTTATTTAATGTTTCTTCGTATCGTTTCATATGTATCTTTACCTACTGCATAAATAAATAGGTCTTTACAGGTTATATTTGTTAATGTATCGTCAGGTGGATTTCCATTTTCAAAGCTAAATTTATTGATAACCATATTTACAATGAATTCATCAACATACCAAAAATTGATATTCTTTTTTAAGTTGTTTTTTGTAAATAAAGATATTAGTAATATATTACGCACTTCTAATTCTCCAGTAAGCTCATTTATTATATGTTTTTCAAGTTCAAACCAACCTGTATAGTAATTATAAAAGATATCTTCCAGTAACGGTTTTTGAAATTTATCATCATATGGTAAAAACGTAGCAAATTTAATAAAGTATTCTCCAACTAAAAAACTATTATTTATTACTGTATAATGATACTGCGCAAGCTTATAGAATACTGGAGATATCTTACTTAATATTTGTTCATACCGTGCCATATGTATCCTTTCAACTGAACTACTTAATAAATTTTTTAGGTTACGTCTTAAGCAATAAGTATGCTGCCCCTCCGACTGCAGCTACACCTATTGCTAAAGCTGCAAGAGAAAGTATAGTAGTCTGCGTTTTAGTCAGTGTAGGTATTTTAGGGGTTACTACCGTTACTATGTCGTAAATTATGTATGCGATAACTGCTATAACTGCTAACAATACAATGATGGCTATAAGGACTGGAGGAGAGCTCGCAGTATACTTAATCACTAAAGTGTACTCATCTGGAGTAGAATAAGACTGATTCCAAGTATGGTATCCCTTTCCTTCTAATTCGCTTATAAAGTTTGAAAGCACTTGGTCAAGAGTTAAGCCTGCCTCATACAAATAGTTCATGAACGGAACGGTAAAATGTATAGTGTGAGTGTATTCTGTTCCGTAAGGCATAGACTCATTATAAGGCACATTACTGTAAGTCTGAACCCCGTTTATTACCATGCTGTACATACCGCTTTGAGACATTCTAAAAATGCTTGGCTAAAGATACATATAAGCTTTTTAGACCAAAACGCTTATATTTTCAACAAATTATTATATTGTTAATGAACTTAAGATATAAGAAAGGCTATGTTTTTGAAAGGCAGGTAATGCAAAAATTAATTAAAGATGGTTATTTTGTTATAAGAGCTGCTGGAAGCCACGGCCCATTTGACCTTGTTGCTATAAGAGGGTTTGACGTTAAAGGTATACAATGCAAGCTCAACGGGAAAATTACAAACGAAGAAGCTCAAAAAATGAAGAACTATGGAGAAAAGTTCGGCATACTTCCCATGATTGCATGGAAGGATAAAGAAGGAATACATATGAAGGTGGTTGATTGATGAGAAACATGCCTTCATCTTTTATAAGCGTATCTAGACGAATTCCCTCTAATTTAGTATTTTACGCAAAGTTGACAAAAATAGCTGAAGATATGTACGTTGTCGAATGCCCTACTCAATGGAAGACAATCCGAATAGCTAGCTATGGTCGTGAAAGAGCATTGGCCGAATTAGTTAAAGAGTTGAACGATTTATTAGACAAAAACGGCTTACCTTATAGTTATAACATAGAAGTTTACGAAGGGTTTAAAGTTAAAAAAATTTGAACTGTTAATTATGAAGATTATATACAAAGAATTTCAATAAAACAGAAAAGCTTATTAAGATATTAATCTAATAGTTAAATATGGAGAACGGAATAAAAAGGCTATACGAAATAATAGAGAAAGAAAAAAACAGCTTTAACAAAATTAAAGAACTTTATAATATTAAACCTGATGAAATAGAAGGATATATTGAACGTAATTTTGAAGAGCTACGTCCTGCACTTATCAAACTTTTTCATTTTGAAAGAATAAAAAATGATTTTGTCCCGAGCATAAAAAACGGATTTTTAGGCTCTTCCTATGATAAAGAAGTTTTAAATAATATTATAAATGTTTACTCTTTCGAAATTTCTTATGCCAATCCGTTCTATGAAGTTATAAAGTATAAAGGAAGAATTATTTCTAAATATAAAACGGAACCATTAAAAGAAATTGTTGATAAAATCGTTAAACTGTCAGAAAGAATCGGTATTACTTTTCTTGCTTTGCTTTACGGTCTACAACAAAATGACAAAAAGCTTCAGCCTAATTTAGATGCATTATTACATATATTTGCTGCTGATGTTGAAGAAAAAGACGGTATGCTAGTATTGTTTGAAATATACTCTGATGAAATGAAAAGAAATGAATTTGAAGAAGCCTTCAATGAAGCGCTTAAAATGGGTGATAAAAAATGAACATAATGCAATTAATAAATGCTGGGTTATATTTTGTAACTTTAGTTATAGCACTATCAGCGGTAATTTATTATGCTTTAAACTATAGAAAAGACTCTTACAAAAACTTAAAATCATTTGATTTATCAATGATAATAATATTTTCATTCTATAGTTTAATAGCATTCTTTGGTTTTCTATCCGTATTATATTCTTAAACTATTTGGGCAAACTGCCTTTTCAAGCAATACCTAATAGTTCTGAATGCTTCTTTCCATGCCTTTTTGCATATTTCACAATAAGGATAATCTCTTTGTATATAGTACCACGCTTCCCTCTCGGCTTTGTCAATAACTGAATATACGTTTTCGCCAGATTCTAGCCTTTCCCTTATGTCAGCTAGTATGTATTTTATGAGCTGTTCGCAGTCTTCGTCGCCTTCGCAGATCATCAGCCCTACGGCTTCGATTCTGCCAAGGCAAAATTGTATTTTATCCTGGAGATTTTGGGACTCTGAATATTTTGATATCTTTTGCGCCAAGGGATCTCAACTCCCGTGCTAAGTCGTTTGCTTCCTCTGCAGTGTAGCATGTGAAAGAAAACTGCTGTCCATTTTTTACACCTGATACTCTATATTCGTAGGGAAGAGCAGCTATTTCTCCTTTAGTCATATACCTTTCTTCTTTTCTAGATGGATAGCCAAAAGCTTTTGCGAATTCACCAGATACAGGTATGCTCAGACCCCTTCTATCCCTAACGGTTAGCTGTTTTTCTTCTCTTTTATACGGTCTTCCTAGCAAATATGCTTCTACTTCTTCAGGTGTTTTTAGGAAAGCATTTGGTTGTTCAAAGAACTGCATTATCATTTCTTTTGCTTTTTCCTCTCCGTATCTCTGAACCATTTCAGGATAGAGCGAATTTATGTAGTTCAAAAAAGCCTCAAAACTAGTATACTTAGTGAGCAATGAGTCTTTAGGGTAAAGGTATCGTAAGTAGTTTACCAAATCAGGGGGGATTTCCATAATTTACTTACCTCCTGTCCCATTATTTAAGTTTTCATCATCAAAAGTTACGAATTCTACAGCAGTAAAGCATCCTGAAAATTTTGTAATTTCTCCAGTTTTTATGCGCCTCACTACCAAGGTTGAACGTTTTTTGAGCGATGCGTAATAGTCCTGCATTTTTTCTTCTTTCGTGATATATCCGTATATTTCTTCTGTTTCCCAATACCAATCATAGTCCTCACTATCAAAACGATATGAAGGAATTTCCTCTAATGCGCTTTGACCTAGAACATAAACCATTAATGTTCTTTTTTCAGTCATTTTACTACCACCAATAGTACTTATCTGTATACAAGTCATGATCTTTTAGAATTTTTCTGATCTTATCTAAACGATTTTCTATTTCTATTATTTCTTCCCCAATTGAGTATATGTCGTTATCTATTTTTGAAAGCTTATTATCTATGTATTTTTCAAGCTCCTCTAAAATTTCTTTTTTCAATTGTTCTTTTTCTTCTTCATTCATATCTATATTCGCCTCATTCATCTTTCACTTTAGGAGCGATTGCTCCTATGGCAATCTCTCCTTCACGTCCTTTAACTTCTACCCATACTGGTTGATCTTTGCAACAATACATTATTTTTACTTTTGCCCAGTGCTTATGACGAATGTCTTTAGTTAGATTTTTTAAGAATCTTTTGAAAGCATCTGCACCTAATGTTACTATTGGTACGAATCCGTTAACTTTATAGACTAATCCGTCAATTTCCAGCTCGCCTGCTAATATGTCGTAATTTTTTCCTTCTACCTTTCCTATTTGAAGCTCATCAAGAACTAGATATGGTTCAAGCCAATAGTATGGTATTTCTATTGTTTTGTATGGAAGCGCATCTAGAGTTCTGCGTTTAACCTCTTCTGCTAGTTTCTTATCCTCTTCGTTCTCAACCGTCAACCAAACGTGGGTTGGATCCATCATTTTTTGGCCACCTCAACCGTTAATAGTTTATTAACATTTATAAGCGTTTTTTTACATAAATGAAATAGCTTAATGTAAATTTGTGTAAATCGGTCTAAAAACGGTTTCATGGTTTGCAAAATGTAAACCATGTAAATGCGGCGAGAACTTCTGTTTAATTTGCATAAGTTTAAAAGAGTTTTTTAAAAGAGTTTAAAACTCAGTGGCGAAATGCTTAGATGTGCCTTAATGTGCTTATCATGAAGTGATTTTAAAAAATTTTATTTATTTTTACTTATGTGTTCTTTTAAATTAAAAGAATTTTGCCATTTTTATGCGTGTAAAAATTCGTAAATTTGCGTTTTAAATGCGTCAAAATGGGCTTTAAAATTTGTTTAAAATTCGCAGTTTGCTTTTTTAAAATTCGCAAAATGTGTGTTTTAAATTCGTACATAGAGAAAAAAAGCAGTTTGACGTCATTTTTCATATGTACGAATTTAGTAAAATTGCGTTTTAACATAGTAAAATAAGGCTTTAAAATTTGTTTTAAACACGTAGTTTGTTTTTTTAAAGTTAGTTAAAAATTTAACAAAATCGTAAATCTTTATTAAAAGCGTTTTTGCTGATGTTCTAAATTCGTACCAATTGCGTTTTAAAATAGTAAAAAATGTCTTTAAAGTTTGTTTTAAAGTAGTAAAATGCTTTTTTAAAGTTAGTGAATTTTGTACTAAATTCGTACCTATAAATTGTGGTCAGGAAAAATAACAATTAATAAATGCTTAATTAAATAATAAAATAAAAATGATGAAAATTACATTAATGTCAAAAAACATACATTATTGTAATAAAACAATCAATCCGATAAGCTAAGAAAAATAGATCTTAAACTAATCTAAATAAAAAGAAGAAAGCGTTAAGGGGGCTTTTCACCTTCTAAAACAGCATCAAGATCAAAAGTACCATATAAGCGATAATATGCAAACCATGCCCAAAAGGCTTTTATGATGCGCTGCAAAGGAGCCGTTATTTTTCCTAGTAATTTCCAATTTCTATAGCGTCCTAAAAACTTAGTCCATTTATAAGTTTGCTTATTGCTATAAGGATCATAGCCTTTTACGGAATGCCCTGAGAGCCTTACTGCTTTAAGTATTGTTTTTGTTGAAATTTTAATCCCGTTTTCCCTAAACGCTTCAGCTATCCTGTGACTTGGTATTCCTTTGGTATATAGCCTTACTGCTAAAGCTCTGGCTTTATAGGAAAGGTCTACAGAAATACTTATATACTGAGTTTTGCTTATTGTCATTTGCTCGGGTCATAATATCTATGAGGCCCAAAGTATATAAGTTTTTTTACTTTGGGCCGAGAGAAACGTTTTTATTTCAGGATAATTGCAACGGCTGCAATAAAAATACTAACCCAAGAGGCAATAAGGGCCCATTTGTAATAGGTGTTTTTTGGCTCTTGTTCAACCCTCCTTTTCCAGTCCTCTAACAGCTGGATCCTGCTTTCCAGCTGGTCTTCTCTCTTAATGACGTCCATCTTTAATTCGGTTAGCTGTTTTGAAATTTCGTCTAACTTTTCCTCTATCTTTCTTAATCTGTCATTGTCATCTCCAGGCATTTTATTTCACTGATAAATTAATATAGGTCATATTATTTAAATTTTTATTGCTGCAATTTCCAAGACGGTATTTCTATACCAGGAGTAACGCATGAGTTGCTGGAAACGTTTGCTCCATTATATTCATCTCCACAAACATCTTCAGAGCCGCTCCACAATACATTTCCGTTTTGGTCTGTAACCGTATAAGTATAGTGTCCTGATGGTATGTTCCTTATTATTGCGCTTCCACAGTAAGTCGGAGAGCAATTACTATCTATGCATATTTGCCCGTTTACTGTAGAAACGTCAACGGTAGTGCTTGCGCTTGTCGGGCCATTTATGCTTACTGTAACAGTTATTGGTTTATCGGCAGATATACCCAAATAGAACACTCCTGTAGAAGGACATAGCTTAAGAACGTTATTTATATTCATTGAATTAGGATAGCAGAAATATCCTAGTTTTCCTTGACCAAAGTAGCCGTTTCCTTCAGCTTTAACTTCATGCCATTGGCATGGTGTAAAGTAGTTAGTATAAATAGATCCTGAAGCGTCGGTCTGCCCAGCATATTGTCCGTCTACCCATACGTCAATTCCGCTTCCTGGGTTCTGATAAAATTGGTTAACTAGTATAATTGGTTGAGGTATAGAAGCAGCAGGGCAATATTGGCTTGAGCAAACATTTGATGTTGTACTTGATGGTGTAGGAGATAGCGTAGGAGATGGCGTAGGTGTTTTTTTTGCTACAGCAGGTTTACTTTTTAAAATATAGTAGACAGCCAGTCCTCCAGCTCCTAAAGCTATTATTCCTATTATCGCTTTTTCTGTATTGTTCACAAAAATTATGCTATATTATTAATATTTAAGCATTTAAGTTGAATAAGTTATTGGAATTGTACCTCCTTGTGATGCTTGTCCTGAGCTTGGGTTAGCATAATACGTATTGTAAGCGCCGTATTTGTTAATGGGTACTTTTATCGGACTCTGGACACTATAGTTTACAGTCCCAGAAAGGCCAGTGAATACTATTGCCTGTCCTGCTTGAGCAGACTGAGTTATTCCGTTTATCGTAACGCTCCACGTTACTGGGGTTCCTGTTACGGGGTTTGTTGAAGGCAGACCCGTTTCAGTGAATGTTAGCGTATAAGTACCTGGAGGAGCTTGTACGTTAATAGTAATGGATTGAGACGTAGCATAATAACTGGCCCCTAAGTTTGCATCTTCTGCTACAGCATATACGCTGTACGTACCAGCCTCGTTAAATGTATATGATATAGTAGCACTACTACTAGGCCCTACGGTATTTCCTACAGGATTATTATCGACATATAGCGTGAAGTAATAACTTCCTGAGCCTCCACTTGCTGAAACATTGAAGTTTACGGTTGAACCCTGCGTTACGTTAGTGCTTGATGCCGTAAAGTTTGTAATCTGGACTGGGGAATAAGTCCTGCTTGGATAGTTGTAAGTTATGTATATGGTAGTAGCTTTAGAGACTGTCCCGTAGCTTGGAGACGGTGTAGCGCCTTCATTACTATTGAATGCTACCCAATTCACGGATCCAGATAAACCGCTAACTGTTACGCATCCTCCTGCTTGAATAACATAGCCCTGCCCTGCAACTTCAATTGTAGCTTGATCCCCCTGTTCTAAACCTTCAGCGCAGAACTGAACGCTGTATGTAGGTTGTGTTACTGTAACCGTTACTATGTTGCTAGCTATACTCATTATGAACTACCTCCTACGTTTGCAGTTGCTTGAAAGTAGTATGTACCAGCGAGAGAAGGAGTATAAGAGAACGTCGCTTGCCCTCCAGAAAGCGTTCGAGTACCTACTTGAGTCCAATTATTTCCTCCGTATAATACCCATAAAGTAACAGGGGTTCCGTCTGGAATTCCTGAAGCGGTAACGGTAAATGTATCAGGTACGCCGACATCTATATTAGTAGCTGCAGCGGATAATGTTAAGCTAGCTTGAGCCGTTGTAGTTGTCGTTGTAGTCTGCGATTTAGCCTTTACAGTTTCAAGGGCATATAACCCTCCTACTACTGCTGCCATAGCTACAGCTCCAGCGAGCAGTACTTTAGTCGTATTATCCATGTGTTTTTGTTATGTCTTCTGCTATAAAAGCTTTTATAGCAAAGCGGGAAAGATGAAACTATGAGCGTAGCTAGTAATATTGTAACTGTTACAGTTGAGCAATTAGTACCATCTAAAATAAACATTAGCGTAGCTTATGGATCAATAGTATACGGTCAAAGCGATACTATTACAGGCACAGTATACGACCAGAATGGAAACCCTCTTGGAGGAGTAACTTTATATTTATGGGTATCTAATTTTAACACTGACGAAAAGTGGGCTTATACTGGGTTAAGCACGACAAGCGCCAGCGATGGTACTTTCAGCTTTACAATTACAAGCAAATACTATTCTGTGGGAAGAAACTTATATCAAGTAACTACGTACTCAGGTACATCAATGCCTTAATGTATTAAAGTTTATAAGTATATAGCGTTTTATTATTAATCATGCAAGGAGCAGTAGGAACTGGAGGAAATGGAAACGCTTTAAGCCCTACGCAATTAAGGAGAGTACTAATAAGGCTTTATTGTTCAAAGCCAAAGTTAAGTATCCTTCTTATAGGAAGTCACGGAGTAGGAAAAAGCACTATAGTTAGAGATGTAGCAAAGTATTTAGCAGGTAACCCTTGTCCAGGAAGCACAAAGAAAGAATTTGTTGAAATAAATAAAATACGTTCAACGACGGCAAGAACTGGAACTAATAAAGTAATAACATATGAAGATGTTTACTTAAATCCAGGCAATTATTTCTTATTTTACGATTTGAGGTTAACTGAACTAGAACCCCAAGACCTTATGGGACTTCCTAGAATTACTAATTTGAATGTTGGTAGAGAATATTACAGCGTAACTACTTATGCTCCACCTTCTTGGGCCATGCTGCTTTCTATACCTGGTATTGACGGCATTTTGTTCTTAGATGAAATTACAAACGTACAAAGACCAGACGTAATTTCTGCAGCCTATAAGCTGTTCTTGGACAAAAGCAGCGGAAACTTAAGGTTCAGCGAAAACGTAATGGTAGTAAGCGCAGGAAATCCAGTGCCTTCAACTCAAGAAGAGTCAACTAGGTATGGAATTGCTAATCCTCTACCAGCTCCTCTTTTAAACAGGGTTATCGTTTTTGAAGTTAACCCTCCAAATATAGAAGAATGGAGGGCATACATGGATGAGACATATACAAAGGATGGAAAAAGAATTTGGGATTACACGGTATATGAATTTCTTAAAGCCTATGAAAATCAGTATAGTTGGTATGGTTCTGAAGTAAAAAGGACACAGTATGGTGTATATGAAAATGAGCCTACTCCTAGAAGCTTCACAAACTTAGCGCTCATATCGGGTCAGTTATATGATCATCCTGAACAATTAGAAAGCGTTGCAATAGGACTATTGGGATATGTTGTAGGAAAAAAATTTGCCGATTTTGTTAAATCAAAAAAGAGCGTTACTGCTCAAGAGTTATTGCAAAACCCAATGTTGATTTTACAAAATGAGTATGAAGCAAATGTCCGTGCAGAATTAGCCCATGCTATTGCCGCAATGTACAGGACAAATAAACAAGCTGTAATAAACTTTGTTTTAACTGTACTAAGAAACCTTCCGAAAGCACAAGGAAGCATAGCTACAGGGGCAAAAGACTTTCTATTAACAATGTATAATAGTTTGACTGTGCAAGAAAGAACTGAATTAAGAAATATAATTGGGGCTAATGGACTATTACCTATATGGAATACTCTAGTTGGAATGTAATAGAAAATGATCGTGGGCGAGCCTTTTGGAAGTAATGAACCTCCCGAAGTAAAATTACAAAGAGTAATTAATCAATTGTTTGATAATAAAGCTTTCTTTTATTATGTAATGGTAAGGCAGTTTGACATAAATTATGTAGAAAATTTGCCGCACAATTCTCCTGCAGCTACAGATGGAACTACCTTATATGTAGCAAAAAATTTTTTTGAAAAGTATAACATTCAAGAAGAAGCGCTAATACTTGCCCACGAAGCTGGGCATGCAATGTTTAGACATCCAGAAAGAGGGGTAGGAAGGAATCCTCTTATATGGAACTTTGCAACAGATGCTGTAGTAAATAGGTATATTATTGAAGACTTTAAAGATATAATACCAGGCGCTGCAGATATGTTCAAAAGAATGGGAGCTGTAACAGATGAAGTTATTGCACAAATGTTCGACTTGGATGTCAATGCAGTAAAAAATATGACTCCAGAGGAAATTTATGATGAAATAATGAAGAAAGCAAACAAAGATAAGCAGAAACAAATGGATAAACAGCTACAGATAAAGGATATGGAAGCTGGAGAAGAAATAAGGGAATCATTAAGTAAGGGAGGGCCTTGCGAAAGCACAGAATGCAAAAATCAAGTTGGGGAGCCATTACAAAAAGGAGAGCTTTCTGATAAACTAAAGAAAGCAATGACTGATGAGCAGATAAAAGAAGCAATAAGGAGGGCAGCAGAAGAAATAAGGCGTCAGGCAGAAGAGCTAAACAAAAGGTACGGAGGCAGAGGAGGAGGATCTCTTGTTGAAACAGTAATTCCTTCTAAGCCTAAGCTTAATTTTGCATTTCTTAAGATATACTTAGATAGATGGTATTTTGGAGAGGTAGTACAATCTTATAAAAGGTATAACAGAAGGTTCATAATGCTTCCTTCAACAGCATATGTCGGCAGCGGACAAATATATGTTCTTCTAGACGTTTCGGGCTCTATTACATCTGAAGAGCTATCTCAAGCTGCGGCAGAGATCGATCAGCTAGCAAGGAAGTATGGACGTGTAGAAATATATCAGTGGGACAGCGGCATTAGATCAGCAGTAAACGTAACTCATAATTTAGCAAGCTTAAAGGTCACAGGCAGAGGAGGGACTGAGCTCGCTCCAGCAGTAAGACAGCTAGCTACT
>Ga0081534_100175_pt1 | contig 23539 bp, 24 predicted proteins | sample MonGeyMetagenome_FD_71019 | JGI IMG/M metagenome (GOLD analysis project Ga0081534, IMG submission 71019) | Hypoxic/sulfidic aquatic microbial communities from Monarch Geyser, Yellowstone National Park, USA - MG (SPAdes) v1 (version 2) | ecosystem: Environmental > Aquatic > Thermal springs > Hot...
GATCAAAATTATTTATATGCCGCGGTGCCCGAGTGGTCCAAGGGGTATGGCTTGAGACCATATCCCCGAAAGGGGGCGTGGGTTCAAATCCCACCCGCGGCGTTTATATAAATTTTCTATAAATATAATTAATGGAATTTAATGAATATCAGGAAAGAGCAAAAGAAACTGCAATGTATCCAACTAAATTGGATGGAGGATTTTATTATACTGCATTAGCATTGGCTGGAGAAGTTGGAGAATTATTAAATAAAATAAAGAAAATTGCTAGAGATAATATTCAAATAAAAAGGGAAGAAATTATATCAGAGCTTGGAGATATTTTATGGTATCTTTCAGAGACTGCAAGAAACTTTAATATTTCTTTAGAAGAAGTTGCAGAATATAATTTGAAAAAAATTAGAAGTAGAAAAGAAAGGGGAACCTTACAAGGTAGTGGGGATAATAGATAGAAATAAAGGGTTTTTTAGCTATTATCCTTTTAAATAATAAAGAGGTTTTTATAGTATGAATGATAATGTAGACTTATCAAAGGTTCTCCAAGAATTAAATCCAGATTTAAATTATGGTTTAACAAAGGAAGAAGTTGATAAAAGGTTAAAAGAATATGGATATAATTTAATTGAAGAAAAAAAGGAAAGTAATTTGATTAAATTTTTGAAAAAATTTGCTTCAGTTTCTTCAATAATGTTGGAAATTATTATAGTCTTATATTTCATATTTGGAAGGTATATAGATGCATCTTTAGTTTTATCTCTATTATTTATTAATGTATTAATATCTCTTATACATGAAGAAAAAGCAAATAAAGCATTAGAATTATTAAAAGAAAAATTACAAATACAAGCAAGAGTATTAAGAGAAGGACAATGGAAATTAATTGAATCAAAATATTTGGTTCCTGGAGATATAATAAGATTAAGAGCTGGAGATATATCCCCTGCAGATTGTATAATTTTTAGCGATGATATATTGGATATAGATCAGTCAATATTAACAGGAGAATCTTTAACAGTTGAAAAGAAAAAAGGACAGATTGTATATTCAGGATCAATTATAAGAAGAGGAGAAGCAAATTGTATTGTATATAAAACTGGAAAGAATACATACTTTGGAAGAACAGTAGAATTAGTATCTACAGCAAGACCAAAATTGCATATTGAAGAAATAACAAATAAAGTTATATTTGCATTATTAACAATTGTATTAATATTTGGAGGATTAACATTACTATTTTCATTTTTATATGTTCATAATTTAGAATTTATACTTTCTACAGTATTGCCTTTAATTATATCTTTATTACTTTTTGCAATTCCAGTAGCATTACCTGCAATGATAGCAGTTACATTGGCAGTTGGTTCTATGGAATTATCAAAAAAGGGAGCATTAATTACAAGATTATCTGCAATAGAAGATGCTGCAACGATGACAACATTATGTTCAGATAAAACTGGTACTTTGACATATAATAAATTATCTATAACTGATATAAAAGAATTAAATAATTATAAAAAGGAAGATGTAATATTATATGGAACATTAGCATCTCAAGAATCAGATAATGATCCAATAGATATGGCATTTATTAATAAAGCAAAAGAAATGAATATAAATAAAAATGATTATAGAATATTAGAGTTTAAACCATTTGATCCCTCTACTAGGAGAACAGAAGCAAAAGTATTATATAAAGATAAAGTATTTTATGTATCAAAAGGTGCTGTAAATATTATATTTAACGATTTATGTAAAATAAATATACCAGAAGAAGTATCAAAAATAGTTGATGATTTTGCATCAAGGGGTTATAGAACCTTAGCAGTTGCAATAAATAATAATAATAAATGGGAACTTGTTGGTCTTGTTGCATTATATGATGTTCCAAGAAAAGATACTCCAGAATTAATTAAAAAATTAAAAGATCTTGGAATAAAAGTAAAAATGTTAACTGGAGATTCATTACCAATTGCAAAAGAAATTGGAAAAGAAATTGGATTAGATTATAATAAAGCAGTATCTGGAAATGAATTAAGAGAATTATTAAAATCAGATCCTGAAAAAGCAAGGAAATTAATAAACGAATCTGAAATATTTGCAGAAATATATCCAGAAGATAAATATTATATTGTAAAAAATCTACAAGATAAAAGAGAAATTGTTGGAATGACTGGAGATGGTGTAAATGATTCTCCATCATTAAAACAGGCAGAGGTTGGTATAGCAGTATATAATGCAACAGATGTTGCAAAATCTGCAGCTTCTGTTGTATTAACTGTAGAAGGTTTAAAAGGTATTGTAGATTTAGTTACAATTGGGAGATCTGTATATCAAAGAGTTGTTACATGGATATTAACAAAAATAAATAAAACAATAGAAATTGCATTATTTGTTTTATCAGTTTTCTTATTTACCATAATTTTTTATCATAGTCCATTATATATTTTATCATCTACAGATGTATTATTATTTTTCTTTATTATAGATTTTCAAACAATAGCATTATCTGTAGATAATGAAAGAGGATCTCAATATCCTGAAAAATGGAATATATTAAAATTAATAAAATATGCAGGTACAATGGGTGTATTTACATTTTCTGAAATGGCTTTGTTATTATATATAGCATTAAATATATTTAAGATAAATAATGTTCATCTTTTACATTCTTTCTTCTTTATAGCAATAACATATTTTGGTTTATTAATGCCATATGTATTTAGGGAAAAAGATAGATTCTATAAATCAAAACCAGGTAATTTCTTCTTAATATCTACAATTGCAGGATTGATAATTGCAAGTTTAATTTCATTATTCGGATTTGGATTATTAACTCCAATAAATATTTACTATTATTTATTTATAGTATTGTATAGTCTATTCTTTATATTTTTAATAAATGATAATATAAAAATATTATTAAAAAAGTTTGGAATTGGAAGAACTTAAAATTTTTCGTAACCTTTTACAATTGGATTTTCTATTGTATATTTTGTTAAAATATTTACTGCTTCGCTTTCTGTCTTTTTCTTAATCATTGGGAATGGTATAATTTCTTTTATGCTTTTTATTCCTAATAATAACATTATTACTCTATCTATACCTATTCCAATTCCTCCTGTTGGTGGCATTCCATACATTAATGCTTCTACGAAGTCTTGGTCATATAGATGAGCTTCTTCAAATCCCAATTCTCTCATTTTTGCCTGTTCTAATAATAATTTATTTTGTAATATTGGATCATTTAATTCAGAATATATATTTGTAATTTCTACTCCTAAGATATATCCTTCTGCTCTTTCAACTAAAGATGGATCTTTTCTGCTTAATTTACATAAAGGTGTACTCTCTTTTGGATGTTCTATAATATATGTTGGTTCAATTAATTTATCTTCAACCAATTCTTCAAATAATGCAGTAATTGCCAGACCCCTATTATATTCTTTTAATTCTAGTTGAATATTATTCTGTTTCATTATTTCCATTATTTCTTCATCAGATAATTTTGTTACATCTATATTTGCATATTCCTTTAATGCATCATACATTGTTAATCTTTTCCAAGGTGGTTTTAACGATATTTTTTTACCATTATATTCAATATAATCTTTTCCAATAACATCTTTTGCAATTCCATATATTAAATTTTCTACTATTTCCATCATTTTATCTCTATTAGCATATGCTTCATAAGCTTCTAACATTGTAAATTCTGGATTATGAGTTACATCTATTGATTCATTTCTAAAATCTGGTCCAATTTCATATACTTTATTAAATCCACCAACAAGATATCTTTTTAAATATAGTTCTGTAGCAATTCTTAAATACCAGTTTTCTTTTAAATCATTTACATATGTAATAAATGGTTTTGCATTTGCTCCTCCATATATTGGTTGTAATACTGGTGTTTGAACTTCTATATATCCTAGATTATTAAAATATTCTCTAGTATAATTTGTTATTTTAGATCTTATTTCAAAATATCTCCTTACTTCATCATTCATTAATAAATCTAAATATCTTTTTCTATATCTTTCTTCTACATCACTAAATCCATACCATTGATCTGGTAAAGAAATTAATGCTTTTGTTAATATAATCCAATCTTCAGCAAAAACAGATAATTCTCCTGCCTTTGTTCTTCCTACTTTTCCATATACACCGATTATATCCCCTCTTTGAATAAATTCATATGCATCATCAAAATTTTTTGTTATATCTTTTTTAATAACAGCCTGTATTCTATATCCTTCTTCTTTTATATCATAAAATGCAATTCCTCCATGTTTTCTAATTGAATAAACTCTTCCTGCAATTTTAACATATTTATCCATAAATCTATTAGGATCATTTACTATTTCCTTTACATCATTTGTCTTATCAAATTCATATGGATATGGATTATACCCTTTCTCTTTCATCCTTTCTAATACTTTTAGTCTATCTACAATATCTATTTCTAAACCAGTTTGAGATAAATCTTTATCCTCCATAGCATAATTATTTTTAGAATTTAATTTATAGAATTTATTAGAAAAATATTTATTTGGTCTTCCGGTCTAAGTTCATATATAGTTTAATCCAAAAAAGATTTTTAAATATTTTAATTTTGAATAGTTGGGGGTATAATCTCTTATTTCATTTATAATATCTTTATCTTTCATATGTTTAAACTTCTTTAAGTAATTAAAAGCATAATCTTTTATCTCATCTATAATATCTTTATCATTCATATATCTAAGTTTTTCTATTTCCTTATTTATATCTATTGAAAAGTTATTTCTATATAAATCGAAATTTGTACAACATTCTCCAATACTATATTTATTATATTTCTTATTATTTATAACATATTCTACACATCTTTTTATATTTTTTCTTACAATTTTTCTAGCTTTTTTATGCTTAAATAATTTATTTATCTTATAATATAATAAAAATCCCAAAGCAGAAGCTTTTATATCACTTCCACCAACAATTGTATGTGATATTTCGTGAGCTAAAATAGCGTCTATAACAGCTTTTGATATAATTTTTTCTATATTGTTATTATTTTTGTCTATATATACTGGATAAAGTACTATATGATCTCCTGAAATTTCAAGTCCAATAACACCCTTTTTTTTAATTTTTATATTACTAGAATAAAATGTATTTAATAATCCATTTATTTTTTTTTCTGAAGACTTCCTTTTATAGTAAATAGATCCAGTAAGTGGTGAATAGTATGCTATAGCCCTTCCAACATTCCATATTTTAAAAAATAATGGCGTGACATATATTATAGAAGCTATAGATGCATGAATTATATCCATATAATCATAAATTACTCCCAAAATTACTGGAATTCCCGCAGATAAAGACAATATTAAATCTTCTGGTAATTTAATTCCCTCTATAATTCTTAATCTAGCTTTTTCATTTATATTTATTTCTCTTAAATATTTTTCAATTTTTTCATATTCCTCTTTTATTAATATATCATCCAATCTTTCATTATATATAGTCATTACTATATAGTAATAAAATAAATCTTTATAAATACCATATCCTAAATTTATAAGATATCTTTCAAATTTATAAAATGTATTTATTTTAAAATGTTCATAAAGGTATTTTAATTTATGATAGAAAATTATATTAATGTATTTATTACTATGTTTATTATATTGGGAACTATTCCAAACATATTTGTATTTGAATCTATTTTTGATTCTTTAGGATTAAATATAGATAAAAAAAGATATGCAATTAACAGAGCATTTTTAATTGCTTATATAATGTGGTTAATAATATTTTTATTTGGTAATTGGTTTTTAATAATTTTAGGAATAAATTTAATAGATTTTAGGATTGCAGGAGGAATATTCTTATTTTATATTGCATTTGAAATACTGATAAAAGATATCCCTTCTCACGTAAATATAAAAGATAATAATGAATCTTTAGAAGATATTATTGCAACTCCTCTAGCAATACCATTAATTACAGGTCCCGGTGTTATTACAACAACATTAATTTATACATCAGAAAATCTTAATTTAATATACCTATTTTTATCAATGTCTCTAGCATTTTTGATTTCTTATATAATAATTTATAATAGTACCTCAATATTGGAAAAAGCTGGAAAGAAGAATTTAATTATTTTAAATAAATTGGGAGGTTTAATATTATTAGCAATAGCAATAGATATAATTATATCTGCAATAAAAATGTTATAAAAAATATTATTTGTATTGTCTAAATTTTTTATTTCAATTAGATTTTATAACTTTTTATTTCATTTATAATATCTTCTTCGGATAAGTATTTAATTTTTTCTATCATATCTTTTATATTTACTTTTGATGATTGTTCATTTTTATCATTTTCATATGTAATAATACTTGCAATACATCCTCCGAGATCACGAGAATCTAATTTCTTTTCTTTTTCAATGTATTTTTTACATTGTTTTATATTTCCTTTAATAATTTTATATGCTATTGGATTGTTATATAATTCGTCGTTTTTATAAATGTATATTAAATGTCCCGAAGCAGAAGCTACTAATTCATCCTCACTAATAAAAGCATGTGAAAGTACGTAACCCATTATAATATCAGCTGTAATTTTTGCTGCAGTATTTTTTATATCATTTCCCCAATTTATATATGCTGGAAATATTGTATTGCTGTATTTTGAAAGTCTTATACCAATAATAGAATAGCCATTTCCTATTATTCTATTTTCATATAAAGAATTCGATAGTCTAAAAGTAGTTTCTTTTAATGGCTTTTTTATAATATAAACTGTTTCCAGTGGTTGTATATATAAACCCCAAATTCTTCCATGTTCCCAAATCATCCTGAATATTAAATCAATATATACTGTAGAAGGTATTGGTTCACCAGAAATATGAGATTTTATTAACTTATAAATTACTCTAGATGGCGATTCTATTATTTCTAATTTTGGTTTCTTATCTATAGAAATACCATTTTCTTTAAGGAATTTTATAGTACTTTTAAAACTTTCTTCTATATTCCTCCCTAGGATGCTATCTAAATCACCTCTATGTAGGATACCATCTGGATAATTGCCATGTACACCCATTATCAAATAGTAGTAATAAAAAAAAATATAAATTTTATTATTAAAAATTAGATACCAATTATCAGCAATATAATTATATCTGCAATAAAAATGTTATAAAAAAGTATTATTTGTATTATTTTGAGTATTTTTTAAAAAATAATAAGGATCATTTGTAAGTGTTCTATATATATCTTTTAAATTTATTCTATTATAACTATATGTATTTATTAAAAGATCATATCCAGTACATGTTCCAAGAGTAAATGGATCTTTACTTATTAAAGAAGATGCGGATTTTAAAATTTTCTCGCATCCAATCGTATTATATAAAATAATAAAATTTCCTTTATTTAATTTAAAGGTAGTAGAAAATGTTGAATGATATGATATATTTGCTAATACATATGTTATATACTCTTTTATTTTTTTAGATATTTCTAAATTTTTGATACCATTGGTAGAAGCAAAAATTCCATGTAATATTAAAAATTTTATATAATATTTAATTATATCATCAGACGATTTTACTGGTATTAATATAAGATTTTCTGTTATTGTGGGATCACCCGAAAGTAATTGATATCTTTGAGGAACATTAATATGTGTGATTTGATTATTATTTTTCCTACTCTTATAAATATCGATTATTTCCGATATAATTGATTTAATTTTGGGGCCATTTAAGTATATAGTATTAATAATATTATATGTTGTATTACAAGAAATAATAGATTTTAAATCTTCAGTTATTTCCGTTCTTATATAAATAGGAATTCTTATCCCTCTTTTTTCTAAAAGTCTTGCATTATGTTCTAGTTGTTCGTGTGTTTCTTTTACTATGTTATCTAAGCTATCTAAAATCTTATTTCCATCTTCTATTTTATTCGGGTCATTTTGGATACTATTCATAAGTAATTATTATTAAAGAAAGTTTTATAATAATTTTTAATGTATCTTCTTTATATTTTTATATGATTATGAAATATATGATAATAATTCATAGAAAAACGGGTAAGAAATTTTATATAGAAAATAAGGATAAAGATTTTAATACGCATTTTGGGATAATAAAAAAAGAAGATTTAAATAAAGAACCTGGTAGTATAATTAAATCACACTTAAATGAAGAATTTTTAATATTAGAAGATAATTTTAATGATTTAATTAAATATTTAAAAAGAGGGCCTCAATCAATTCATGAAAAAGATATCGGATTATTATATTCTTTGGTAAATATTTCTCTAGGAATGAAAATTGTAGAAGGAGGAACTGGCTCTGGGATATTAACAGCATATTTAGCAAATTCCATAAGACCAAATGGAAAAGTATATTCATATGAAATTAGAGAAGATTTTTATAATATTGCAAAGAAAAACTTAGAAAAATTAAAATTATTAGATTATGTTGAATTAAAGTTAAAGAATATTAATGAAGGAATTGATGAAAAAGATGTAGATTTGATAATATTAGATATACCTGATCCATGGAATACATTAGATCATGCATATAACTCATTAAAATTTGGTGGATATTTAGTATCTTTCTTACCAAATATAACATCTGTATTAGAATTATTAGATTCAAATGATAAATTTTTATTTATTGGAGTATATGAAAATTTTTATAGAAAATGGATTTATGAAAAGGGAAAAGTTCTTAGACCAAAGAATTTAGAATTGGTTCATACAGAATTTTTAGTACTATTTAGAAAAGTATAAATAATTTGGTTTTTAATTTGGTTCGCAATATATGAAATATTTAATTTAATAATATATTAAATTATCAAAATATTTAATGATAAAGTTATTATGCTATTCATTATTGCTTTTGATAAACTTATAAAGTATAATAATTTAGATAAAAAGTAAAAATATTTTAACCAAAAAATTTAACTTTCAAAATATTATAATAACATTATGGTGAAACATCCAAAGAAATTACATTTTGGTCCAGCAGGAGTTCCCTTATCTTCTAAAAAAAGAGATACATTAAATGGAATTATATATACATATGAAGAATTAAATTTGGATGGATTTGAAATAGAATTTACATATGGAGTAAAATTAAAGGAAGATGTTGCAAATAATATAAATGAGTATATAAAGGATAAAGAATTTATATTAACATGTCATGCTCCGTATTATATTAATCTAAATTCTACTGAGGAATCAAAAATAAATAAATCAATAGACATGCTATATAATGCTGCAAGATTATTATATTTATCTGGAGGATATTCTGTTGTTTTTCATCCAGGTTGGTATTTAAATAATTCAAAAGAGGAAACATATAATGTAGTAAAGGAGAATCTAAAGAAATTAATGAATAAATTAAAGGATGAAAGTATTGATATTTACATAAGACCGGAGACAATGGAATTACCAAAAAAATTTGGTGATATAGATGAAATAATAAAATTATCCCAAGATATAGAAAATGTTTTACCTACAGTAGATTTTGCTCATTTAAGATATAGAAGTAATAGAAATGATATTGATTATTTTAGAGAAATATTGAATAAGATAGAAGATGGACTTGGAAGAGATGCTTTAAATAATATGCACATTCATATGTCAGGAATAACTTTAGATAAAAAAGGTACACATTTAAATTTAGAAGAATCTGACATGCCTTGGAAAGATATATTAAAATTATTAAAGGAATATAAGGTTAAAGGTATTGTAATTTCAGAATCTCCAAATATTGAGGAAGATGCAATCAGAATGAGAGATTATTATAAAAAATTAAAGTAAATTTCTTGCTAAATTAATAAATGCTGGTCTTGTTATTAAATATCCTATCCAAACTGTAATTATTACCATAACAGCAAATCCTCTATATAATGATAAACCTGCTACAAATGCTGGGAATACTGATAATGTTTCTAATATAATTGCTAATAGTATAATAAACATGGCTTTTTTAATTGCTTTATCTAATCTTTCTGTTTCTTTTACTTCAACATTTTCCCCTTTCTTTGCCCTTAATATTTCTTCAGCAGCAACTAATTGGTCATCAATACCTGTAGCAGTTCCAAATATAATACCAATAAATGCTGGAATATCATATGTTTGGTGTACTGCAACACCTATTGCAAATGAAATTAAAAATTCAGATGCTAATATTAATGTAACCAATGCAGGTACCTTTAAATTTCTATATACTGCATATAGTAATGCAAATATTCCAATAAATACTAATAATAATACTAGTTCAAAAGATTTTAATACATAATATCCAAATATTGGTGGAATTATAGATTCTTGAACAATATTGAATTTTGAAGGTAATTGTCCATTTTCTAATATTATATATAAATCGTATGCTTGTTGATATGCATTATATTGTGCTTGTGCCATAGAATTTCCTGTTCCAGATACTTGAATACTTACCTGTTGTGTATTTGAACCTTTTAGATTTGCAGCAATTAATAATGTTGATACATTTTGATTATCTAAATAGAATACTATTGGTTCATTTAAATATGCACCTCCATTTTCTAATACTACAGATAAATTTTGAGTAGCCTGTGCAAAATTATTAGCAGCTTCTTGTGATAATAATAATGTGAAATAATATGTACATACATATTGATTACCTAATGGAGAACATCCTAATAAACCAGAATACTGTCCTCCAAACAGGGGTTTTATTTCAGAACCAGTAAATACTGTTATATTACCAATCTTTGCATAAAATTCTCCCTGACTAATTATGTAAGGAATTAAATTGCCTTCAGAATATGGTAATTCTACAATTATGTATCCTGCAGATGTTGGATATATATTTATTGATTTAACACCAAAAGAGTTTAATCTATTTTCAATTACTTGTGCTGCAATTGATAATTCTTGAGGAGTTAATGGTTTTGAGGAATTTAATATTAACAAATAACCTCCTGCAATATCTATTCCATAAGATATTAGGGAAGATTGTGTAATGTTTGTTTCATTTATTAATAATTGATATTGATATGGCTCTAAGACAATATTTCCATTACTTGTACTTATTTGTAAAAATGAAGAATTAATATTATTATATATACATGTATAATAAGAACTTATCGAATTTACTTGGCAACCATTTATTGAATATATATATGTACCATTTGGTAAAATAGTACTGGAAGTAACTTCTACTTTATTATTAGTTAATGCATATGCATCAAATACTAAAGATACAATAAAAGCTATAATAAAAATTAGAATTCTCCAATTTTTTATTAATGATTTAATGTCCATATTGATGTTTTATGTAAAACATTTTTATGGTTTTCCTCTTGAATATCCTTTTGTTATTCCCATTGCAATTAGGTGTGCAACCCTAATTGGTTCAGGAATTCTAGAATGAATTGATGTTAATTTAATTATATTTATTACATCATTATATTCTAATCCATAATATTGAAAATATAATGTCCCATATTCTGTTTTATAGCTTTTTGGTTCTGGATATTTTTTTACTATTTCCAATCTTTTTTCATAATCTTTTGTATGTTTAATTGCTTCTATAAATTTATTTATATTTGGTTTTTTCCTTACAAAAGATATTATTGGTATTTTTAATTCATTATATAAATATTCAAAATCTATTAAATTAAATCCACCAAAAGATATACCATTTGTTGCTATTATTCTTAATTGATCATAATGTTTTGTTCTTTTTATCATTTCAATTATTTTATCATTTATATCAAATCCATCTATTTCAATTTTATTTGATAATATTCCATCTATTTGTAATGATCCCCTCATTATAACTCCAACAATTATTGTATATTTATCTTTATTTCTATCAAAATATCCGTCATCAATTCCCAATATTCTTATTTCTCTTTTGATGTCCATTTATTAAAATATTTTTCCCAGTCTAATTTAAAAAATATTATACTCAATAAAATAAATGCTATTGAAGAAATTATAGATAATTGCAATAAAGGTATCTTTGATATATAACTTATTTTATTTAAAACAAATATTTCAGCATATAATTCTAAAAAAGATTTTAATGTTTTTCCTAGAATTGATATTAAATAATATTTTAATATATTTATTTTTTCAATTCCAAATGATAAAAATAATAGATCATCTAATGGAAGAAATGGTAATATAGTTAAAAAGAAAAAAATTATATAAAAGTTTTTACTATTTGATATTCTCTTTATGAATAGCAAATTTTTATTATTTTTTAGTGGTTTTGATAAAAAGATACCAATAATATACATTACAAATCTTCCAGTAGATGCTCCTATACCTAAAATAATTGATACTAAAGTTATATTATAGATATTTATCCCAATAATTGATAATACAGGTATTGATAATAAAGTAAAAGGAGCACCGAATAAAGGGAAAGAATTTAATATAAATGATTCAAAAAATATATACAATATATAATATATATTCATTCTTCAAATTCTAAAATATCTCCAACAGTTATATAATTTTTATTATCTTTATTATTTATTTTTTCAGTTAATACTTCTTTTTTAGTTATTTTTATCCCCAATATTTTCTCAATTTTCTTAGCCAAATTTATATCGGGTACAATTTTTTTATTTTCTATTGATTTGTATAAACTTTCTTTTATTCCTAATAATTTTGCCATATCTTCTTGTTTTAATTTATGTTCTTCTCTATATTTTATTAATATTTTATTATAATTTTCATCTACAACTTCTCCAACAATTTCTTTTATTTCTAATTTGTTTTCTTTTATTATATTTCCATTTTCATCAACAGGTTTTCCATATTTTAAACAATCTTTACATACATTTAATATTGTACCCTCTATATATACTTTATATAGTTTATCTGTACTTTTTCCACATAGTTCACATGTTTTCATCTTATTATTTTTATTATTTCATCTTTATATTCTAATGCTATTATAACGCCAATCATTATTCCAAAGGATATTGCTGCGGATAATAATAAATAATATAAAGCTTGAACTAATACTGTTGAATTTAATCCTAAATATGATAATGCAATAATTAAGAATAAATATAATATAGTTCCCTTTACAATTTTTGCAACATTATTCTTTATATTAAATATATATGCAATAATATCTCCAATAACCATACCAACAATTATTATTATTATTGCTATATAGATTAAATTTAAGATATAGAATAAGTAAGAATAATAAGGAAAATTTACAACAATTCCTAATATTAAGAAATATAATAATATATAATATTTTACTAAACTTAAAATTAAATTTGATATATTTATCCCATAAAATAATTGTGGATTTTTCTTTTGTATTTCATTTAATTTTGTATAATTGAATATAATTCTTAATATAAATACAGTAACTTTTGCTATTATATATCCAATTGTAACAAATATTATAAAAATTATAAAGTATGTTGCAAAATCTTGGATATTTGATAAATATCTTAAAGTAGGTTCTCCTATTAACTGGTAAATCTTTAGTAATAGTTGACTTATGAAATCCATTAGATTTAATTTAAAAAAACTTTTATAAAAGATAAATAATCATAAATTTTAGGGCCCGTGGCTCAGGGGCTAGAGCGTCCGGCTGATAACCGGGAGGTCGGGGGTTCGAATCCCCCCGGGCCCATATTAATTATTTATTTTATATTTCTTCTTTTCTTTGCTTTTCATATAATTCTTTAATTTCTTGTATTGTATTTACATCCTTCTCACTTTTATCCCACCTTATTCTATTAACCCTTGCAAATCTTAATGCAAAACCTGATTTATATTTTGGACTTTTCTGTATTTCATCATATATAACTTCTACAACAATTTTTGGTTTAAACCATACAATTCTCCCTTCTTCCTTTATTTTATATTTTAATAATTCCTTTGTTAATTGAATATATTCATTATCAGATAATCCTTTGAATGTTTTTGTTACCATTAAATATTCCCCAGTCTCTTTATCTAATGCAGCTAAGTATAAATCTGAAATAAAATTTTTTCTTCTCCCATGTCCCCATTCTCCTCCAATTATTACTAAATCCAATGGTTCTAAATGTCCTTTTACTTTTAACCACGACTTATCCCTTTTTCCAGGAATATATTTTGAATCTAATTTCTTTGCAACAAGGCCCTCATTTTTCATATTAACAGATTCTTGGAAAAATTTCTTTGCTTCATCTTCCTTATTTGTAATTATCATTGGGGTTAAATCAATATTTCCTCTAATTTTTTCTAATATTTTTCTTCTATTTATATATTCTTCATTTATTAATAATTTTCCATCTAAATAAATTATATCAAATAAAAATAGTTTAACAGGTATTTCTTTTATATATTTTGAAATTTCATATTCTCTCTTTATTCTTTTTGAAATTTCTTGAAATGGTAATGGTAAATTTTTATTATAATCCCATGCAACAATTTCTCCTTCAATAACTACTTCATTATTCTTTATATTATTTAATATTAATTCTATAACATCTGGAAAAGATTTTGTTACATCCTTTAATCTTCTAGTAAATATTTTTACTTCATTTCCTTTTTTATGTATTTGTGCTCTTATTCCATCAAACTTAAATTCAAATGCTGCAGGAGAAAAATTATTAAATACATCTTGAAAATTATTTGCCTTTTCTGCAAGCATTGGTTTAAATGGATGAAACAATCTAATATTTACATTTTCAATATTCTTCGAATTATCAAATAAATATTCTGCTAAAACCCCAATATCTCCAATTATTGCATGTGCAATTTTAATCTTTTCATCATCAATACCATATATATAAGATAAACAATCTTCAATTGTCCCTTCTAATACTCCATATCTCATATCTCCCTGTAAAATTCTTGTCAGCAATTTTGCCTCTAAAGGTGATAAATTTTTGTATATTCCTTCCAAATATAATATTCTTTTTTCTCTAGATCCTTCTCCTTCTAAATTTTCAATTTTCTTTAATTCGTTATATATATCAATTATTGTATATTTTTTTGCAAACCACTTATTTAATTTTATATTTCCATTTTCATAAACAATTTTGACAGCCTCTCCCAGGTCTCCAGATTTTTTATATAATAAACCTAATTCTTTAATATTTACTCCTAAATTTTTTAATACTCTTATGATTGTACCTACAGATACATTTAATTTTCTTTCAATCCATTCTTCTTCTGTATTTCCCAAAATTAACCAAATAGTTATTTTTAATTCATTTTTATCTAAAGACTTTATAAATCTAGATAAAACATCAATTTTCAAAGATTTTTCATTAATTTTTTCAACTTTTTCCAATACTTCTGCTAATTCGGAGAAATATTTCATTATATTTAATATAAAAATGTTTAATCTTATATATCAAATATGAATATTGACGATTTAAAAAATATTTTTGAAAAAGAGTTTAAAGATTATATAGTTGGAATTAAATTAATTAATAATAAAAATGCTGAATTTGACGATTTTGAATTTTATAATAAAGAATTAAATGAATATTTAAATTCTAGAAACTTTAAATTATATAAACACCAGGCTGAAGCATTAAATTTATTATATAAAAATAAGAACCTAATTGTAACAACACCAACGGCTTCAGGAAAATCTCATATATTTAGATTATATATTATTGATAATATATTAAAATATCCAAATAAAACATTTTTATTAATTTATCCATTAAGAGCATTGTTATATGATCAATATGAAAAATTTGAAGAATTAATAAAAGATTTTGAGAATTATACGAATAAAAAATTAAATATTAAGATGAAATTTATTTTAGGAGATTTAACATATAGTGAAAAGGAAAAAATAATAAGAGAAAGACCAAATCTAATATTAACTACAATTGATAATTTGCATTTATATATATTAAAAAATCATGATAAATTATTTTATTTCTTTAGGAATTTAGATTTAATTGTTGTAGATGAATTACATTCATATAGAGGAGTATTTGGAACAAATGCTGCATATACATTTAGAAGATTAGTTAGATTATTAAAATATTTCTATAAAAATAATAATTTTAAAATATTAACATTATCTGCAACATTAAGAAATCCTATAGAATTTGCAAAAAATATGTTTGATCTAGATTTTGAATTAATTGATAAAGATTATAGTAATAAATATAGAAAATATATAATTTGTTTGGATCCAAAAAATTCAAGTTCAAGATTATTATTAAAAAGGTCAATAAGAATTTTATTAGAAAATAATATAAAGTCTTTAATATTTATTGAATCAAAGAAAGGTGTTGAATTATTAAGGTTAGAATCACAAGATTTAGATAAATATAATAAGATTTTTACATATAAGGCAAGTTATTTAAGAGAAAAAAGAAAAGAAATTGAACAAAAATTTAAATCTGGAGAATATTTAATATTATTAACTACATCTGCATTAGAACTTGGAATAGATATTGGGGAAATAAGATCTGTAGTAAATTATGGAATACCTAGAGATGGAATTTCTTCAATAATCCAAAGATTTGGAAGATCTGGAAGAATTTCCGATTCAATAGATTTAATGATATTTAAAAAAGATGCACTAGATTTTTATTATTCAACAAATATAAATGAATTTTTAGATAGGATTGAAAAAAACAAATTAGATAGTATTCCTTTAAATTTGGATAATGAAAAAGTTGTTAAAAAACATTTAAAATATTTAATAAATGAATTTGGAAGAATTGATAAAAGTATATTAAATGATTTGGAGAAAAAATATTTAGAAGAATTGGAAAGAGAAAATATTGTATCAAAAATAAAGGATCCATTATTTGGAAAAGAATATTATAAATTAAATAGTCAAGTAATATATTCTGGATTAAGAAATATTTCAGATAAAGTATATTATATTGTAGATTTAACAAAGGAAGAAGAAGAAATGATAAGAAGAATAAAGAAAAAGGAAGGATTAATAAGAATAATAAATATGCTAAAAGGTAAAGGAAAAATTTTAGAAGAAATGGATGAACCTGCGTTTTATGATTATTTATTACCTGGAATGGTATATTATTCTTCAGGAAAATCAATTAGAATAACAGATTATTATAATATAGATAATGTTACATTTGTATTCTTTAGACCAGAATTTTCAAATATAGAGACAAGTCCAATATATTATGAAGATGTAAAAATAATTAATACAATAGATAAAAAAGTAATAAATGATTGGGAAATATATTTAGGAGAAATAAAAGTAAAAAAAGAATTTGTTGGATATATAGAAAAATATAAAATGGGAGAAAATTATGCACAAAATATAAATTATTATGAAAAAAGTATAAATTATGAATTTAATACAAAAGCAATATGGATTGTAATACCCGAAAGATACCAGAGGGAATTGGAAAGTATTTATTATAATTTCTTTTTAGATAAATTAAAAAAGTATATTGAAAAGAAAAAATATAATATAAATGTTGATGAAATATTGAACTTTTCTTCTACTATAAGTAAAGATTTCTTTTATGAAAAATATAGAGGATTGGCAAGTAAAAAAATAAAAGAAATAATTGGAGAATTTTTAGAAAGGAATTATGGAATAAAAGATAATATATTAGTATTTTTAGTTAAGAAAATTGTTGATTATGAATCTTCATTTAGATCAGGATTGCATGCAATAGAGCATAATATAATAAAAATATCTCCTGTTGTAACATTTGTAGATTCGCAAGAACTTGGCGGATATTCTTATCCAATTCATCCACAAACAAATAAACCAACAATATTTATATATGAAGGATATGAATCTGGTGTTGGTTTAGCAGAGATATTATATAATAATATAGAAAAATTAATTAAAAAATCTATAATATCTTTAAATAAATGTAAATGTCTTGATGGTTGTCCCAGGTGTGTATATTCTTCTAAATGTGGAAATTATAATGAATATTTAGATAAATATTCTGGAAGATTTATATATAAAATATTTTTAAATACCAAAAAATCTAATTGATTTTATGAAAGGTCAAACATTGACACATGGTAGTGCATTTGCAGCTGCATTGCTAATAGCAGTATTATTACTGGTTGGATACTCATATTTTATATATCATAATTTTATTGGGGGATTTTATGATTTTATAACAATATTCCAAAGTTATCCTATACAGGCAATTATTATATTTATTATAGGACTCTTGATTGGATATCTTCAGGGTAAGGCATACTAATATATATTTAAAATTTTTTTGGAATTATAATGAATGAAGGTAACCTTTCCACAAGCTAAAGAGATTAAAAATATATTACCAGCAATAGTAAGCTTTTTATCAGAAGGAACATTTAAAGCAAATAAGGATGGTATATTTTTATCATCATTGGATCCAGCAAATGTTGCGGTAATATTATTGGATATGTATCCAAATATGTTTACAGAATATGATGTACAGGATGAAGAAAAATTTACAATAAATTTAGAAGATTTAAAGAAAATAATGACAAAGGTTGCATTAAAGAATCAAATATCATGGGAAATAGATAAAGAAAAGAATAAATTTATTTTAACTGTATATGGAAAAGCTAAAAAATTATTTACATTGCCATTAATAGAATCTGAAGGATCTTTTATGGATTTACCAAACTTAGAATTACCTGTAAAAGTTGAGATGGATTCAAAGGCATTCTATGATATAATAGACTCTGCAAAAGTAATTGCAGATGAAATAAAAGTTGTTGCAGATCCTGATGGTCCAAAGGTATCATTTATTGCTGAAGGTGAATTAAAAGATATGAGAATTGATCTAACTCCACAAGATGAAAGTGTATTATCTATGGAAGTTCCATCAAAAGCAATGGCAAGATATTCTATAGATTATTTATATAAATTATCTAAAGTAGCAAGAATATCTGATACATTAACATTTAAATTGGACTCTGGAAAGCCAATATGGATTGATTATAAGTCAACTGATAAATTTAGATTTGGATTTGTATTAGCTCCAAGAGAATAATCTGTTTTTTTAATATTTACCCCAATTTTAAATTTGTTGGGTAAATGCTATATTTTGGATATATACCTATGGGGTATGTAATATTGTAAAACAAAAATGCGTGTGATTAAAATCTCAAAGTATTTTTACGATAAGATCTCGTTCTCATCAGCCAAAATATGAAAAATTTATAAGGGAGTTTAATAATATATATTTTATGGCAAGAGGAGAGAGGGGAATTCCAATGGCTGTAGTTGAAAGGATCCTAAAGCAAAAGGGTGAACAGGCAGGAGTAACAAGAGTATCAGATAAAGCAATTAGATACCTAAAACAAGAATTAGAAGATATAGCATTAGAAATTGCAAAAGAAGCAGTTTCATTGGCAAATCATGGAAAAAGGACAACTGTAAAGAGGGAAGATATACAATTAGCAACAAAACAAATATTCAAGAAGATGTAAAGGCTTTATAATAATTTTATTTTTCTTTCTTCTATATTTTTAAATATAACTTTGTTATAGTATTTTATGGAAACAATGAGCTTAGCTTCTTTAGAAGAAGAAATATATTTGAGAGGATTAACAGGATACATTGTAGCAAAGAGAATATTTGATGGATATAAGAATATAGCAATAATAACATATCCAGATAGAATATGTTCTTCTCTATCATCTTCTTTAGTATCATCTTTAATATCAAAACAAGGATATAAAGATAAAATAGCAAGAATATATTTATATGATGAAAATAAATTGAATGATATAGCAAAAGATATTTTAAAAAATAATTTTGATGCCTTATTTATTGCATATGGTGGTGAACAAAAAGTATCCTATGTATCTGAAATAACAAAGAAAACAATATTAGCATTAAAAAATGCTGGATATAAAAGTTCATTGTTAATCCATGTAAGAATCTGGATTGCAACAAAGCAATTATCAGAAATACTAAATGATGAAATAAGAGAATATTTAAAATCTTTAAAAGAAATAAGAACATTTACAGCAGATTTACAAAACAAATTATTTTTATTCCATAAAGTAAAAATAGATAATGAAGTAAAATTAGAAAAGTATGCAGAAGAAAAAATTACAGATGAGCATGTAGAATTATTAAGAAAATCTGTTCCTCCTAAATAGTTTTTAATATTTATAAATTATAATGCATTTTTTAAATTAATGGAATATAGAATTGAAGGCAATAGTATACAACATATTATAATTAATCTAAATCCAGGAGAATCTGTATATGTTAATCCAGGGCATTTAATATGGAAATCTTCTACAGTAAATGTAAATTCAGTTGTTCAGGGAGGAATATTTTCTGGTATTGGTAGAATGCTTACTGGTTTTTCTTTCTTTGTTTTGAAATTAACAGGTCCTGGAATGGTAGATTTAACTGGATATGTACCTGGTAAAGTTGTTGAAATAAATTTAAATAATTTTGAAATATTTGTTGAATATAGAGGATTTTTAGCTGCAGAATCTAGCGTAAAATATAATGCAACTCTAACAAGATTAGGATTTGGAATACTTGCAGGAGAAGGACTATTAATGGCAAAATTTTCAGGAATTGGTAAATTATTTTTACATGCTCCTGGAGATATTTTACAATTAAATTTAAATGCAGGACAATCTATAGATGTAGAAGCAGGTCATGTTTTAGCTTATACTGCTGGTACTAATGTATCATTTAAAAGGATAGGAGGGATTAAAGCAATGTTTCTGGGTGGTGAAGGATTATTCTTTGCGCATTTAGAAGGACCCTGTGTTGTATGGATTAGAACTTTGAGTAGATTACAATTAATAGAGGGATTAATGCCTGAATTGGCTGGATATAGATAAAGATTTATAATATTTACAATATTTATTTATTTTACATATATTACATTTTGGGTTAATAGGTTTACATATATTTCTTCCAAATAAAACAAACAAAAAATTAATTTTATTATAATATTCTTTTGGTATAACTTTATATAATTCCATTTCAGTCTCTTCAGGATTTTTTGTTTTTACAATCCCAATTCTATTTGATATTCTATGAACATGAGTATCTACTGCAATATAATTTTTATTGCATACAATTATTAAATATACATTTGCAATTTTTCTTCCAACCCCGGGTAGGGACCTAATATATTCTTCATCGCAATATTTATTATAATCCCATTTTTCAGCAATTTCTTTAATCCATTTTGCTTTATTATTATATAATCCAATATCTTTTATTGTATCCTTTATATCTTCTAAAGATGCATTTTTAATATCTTCAAATTTATTATATTTATTAAATAATCTTTCAGAAACTTCCAATGTTTTTTCTTCTCTTACTCTTATAGATAATAATATTGTTATCAATACTTTAAATGGATCTTTATATTTTTCCCAAATATATGGAGATGCAAGCTTTTCATTTATATTATTTTCTCTTAATGTCTCTTCAATTCCCTTAATTATTTCTTTTATCATAATCCTCAGGATAAATTATAACCTTTTTACCTTTTTCAAATAAATCATATATATATTTATTATTTTCTTCAATAAAATCTGTATCCATAGTTGATAATAAATTGTATACTTTATTGAAATATTGATCATAATCCATATTTAATATTTTTATCAAGTAGGGATCTGTTTCTATCCTTCTTAATATATTTTCTTTTCTAAGATTATAATTAAATTTATATATATTTGATCTTGCCTTTCTATATTCATTATCTATATTTTTTAAATTATCTAAAAACTCTTCAATTGCATTATCCAATATTTTTTCTTTATCAATTTGAAATCCAGGTATTATTAATGAATATATAAATTCATCATCATAAAAATCTGATAAAGAAAGTGAGGGAGAATATCCTATACCATATTTATTTCTAAATATTTCAAATATTTTTGAAGATGTACCTAAATTATAAAATCCTGTTAATGCATCAATTAATATTATATTTTTAATATCACTATTTAGATTGATACTATAATATATTTGTTGTATATCTTTCATTTTTATTATTATATCTTTTCCTTCTCCTTTACTTGGGTTTTTTAATTTTATATCACTTCCTTCTAACCTGGAAAAATATTTCTTAACGATTTCAATATCTTTATCACTTATATTCCCTTCCAAAAATATTGAAATATTTTTAGGAGAATAATATTTATATTTAAATTCTTCTAATGTATCCTTTGTTATATTATTAATTGTTTCAATATAACCTCCTATAGGATCTCCATAATCAGAATCTCCATAAACAGATTTTGATAAGTTATCATTCAAACTTATTGTTGGATCATCTTCTCTCATCATTATTTCTGTTTTTATAATATTTTTCTCATTTTCAAATTCGTTATTATCATATTTATCATTCTCAAACATCCAATAAAATAAATCTACAATATTTTCAAATCCTTCTTTCATTACTGCAGCATAATATAAAGTATAATTATAATAAGTCATTGCATTATGAATTGACCCATTTTCTTCAAATAAAAGATTTATTTGGTTTTTATTATATTTTTTATTAGATTGAAACATCATATGTTCGAGTAAATGAGAAATCCCTCTAAATTCTTTATCCTCAAATATTGACCCAATGTTTACTAATATTCCTATTGCAATATTCTCGTTTCTAAATGGTACTTTATACAATTTTATTCCATTATCCAAGATTTCATAATCCACCATTACTATAATTTATTTTATTATGTTTATGTATTTTGAATAAAATAGTAATATATATAAGTAATTTAAATTATAATAATTTTATGCCAGAGATACAAGTTAAGAAGGTTATTGATTTAAAGAAAGGATCATATATATGGTATAATAATGAAGTATGGGAAGTATTAGAAATGGAAACTGCAAAGACTGGAAAGCATGGTTCTGCAAAGGCTAGAATTTTAATTAGGTCTGTAGTATCTGGAAAGACTACTGAGTTAGTAAAACCTACACAGGATCCGATAGAGGTTCCTGTTATAAATAAAATAAAGGGACAAGTTATTGCAAAAGTATCTGATGATAGATATACAGTAATGGATTTGGATACATATGAAACATTTGATGCAAAAGTATTGGATGAAAATTTAAAGGGTAAAATACAGGAAGGACAAAAAGTATTGGTTTGGGATGTTGGAGAAAAAATAATTGTACAGGCATTTAGAGAATAAATATATCTTTTCCATATTTTATATAATAACTTATTTTATGACTTAACTCTTTTGCTTATATAATCTGCTAATCTTATTGGTTCTGGATATTTTCCACTTATCCAATATTTTTCAGATAATTCTTTTGTTTTTTCTAATGATATTAAATTTCCTGGTGAAGCATATATTATTTCTCCAAATTTTTCTATTTTATATCCCCTTATTTCATTATTTATTATAATCTTATTATCAATCATATTTCCAGATAATAATTTTTTAGTTATTCCAATAGTTGGTATATTTAATTTTACTCCAACATATGATGCTAAACCCAATTTAAATGGATGAGAAATTCCATGTCCATTTACAAATAATATATCTATTTTTTCTTTTATTTTATTAAATGTTTTTATAATTGG
>Ga0081534_100177_pt1 | contig 23471 bp, 24 predicted proteins | sample MonGeyMetagenome_FD_71019 | JGI IMG/M metagenome (GOLD analysis project Ga0081534, IMG submission 71019) | Hypoxic/sulfidic aquatic microbial communities from Monarch Geyser, Yellowstone National Park, USA - MG (SPAdes) v1 (version 2) | ecosystem: Environmental > Aquatic > Thermal springs > Hot...
ATAAAGAAAAATTTAGAAAAAAATATAAGAAAAATAAAGAATGAACATTTAGAATTAGATAAAGAATTAGCAAAACTAATTTCTGGATTAAATGTTAAGGAAGAACATGTATCAAAAGCATTTAATGAATTGAAAATTAATTCAGAAGATTATGATATAATAAATGATGATAAAAAATTATTTGAACTTGCATCTGAAATTAGAAAAATATCAAAACCAATTATTATTGCAGCAAATAGAGTAGATATGAATATAGATATTGCAAAGAAAAATCTAGAAAGATTAAAGAAAGAATATCCAGATAAAGTTATAATACCTACATCAGGTTATGCAGAATTAATATTAAAAGAATTAGATAAACAGGGAAAAATATTTTATATACCTGGAGAAAATTATTTTGAAATTAAGGGAAACTTAAATGATAAAGAAAAGAAGGCTTTGGAATTTATTGAAAATTATATATTTAAAGAATTTGGAAGTACTGGTGTTCAAAATATTTTGGATATAACTGTATTTGATGTTTTAAAATATGTAGCAGTATTTCCTGGAGGTGTAGATTCTTTAGCAGATAAAGAGGGAAAGATATTGCCAGATTGTTTTTTAATGCCTCCTGGAAGTACTGTAATAGATTTTGCAAATAAAATACATTCTGATTTAGCAAAGAATTTTGTAAGAGCTATAGATGTTAGGACAAGAAAATTCTTAGGAAAAGATTATATATTAAAACATAGAGATGTGATTCAAATAGTTGCAAATGCATAGATTTATAAAAATGTTGTGAAATTCTAATACTATGATAATACCTATTAGATGTTTTACATGTGGAAAACCAATTGGACATTTATATGAAAGATATATCAAATTATTAAATGAAGGTAAAACAATGAAAGAAGCTTTGGATGAATTGGGATTGGAGAGAACCTGTTGTAGACAAGTATTTTTAGGACATGTTCAACAAATAGAAGTAATTGCTAAGTTGAAGAAATTTTAGTCTTTTTTAATTGAATTATTTTTCTTATACTTATTAAAAATATTGAAATACCAAAAAACAATATTATTGGATTTGGATATATACCATAATTAGATGCTACATTTCTTACTGCTATATCTATTATATTATTATAATTTAATGTAAAAGCTGAAAATAAAATTAATATAGATATAAATAACGAAATTATATAACCATATAAATTATCTTTTCTTATTAGATAAATTGAAAATATTGATAATAAAAAAATTATAAATAAGAAAATTTCAATAGAAATATTAATATAATTTGGAAAAATTGATGGATATATAATAAATGATATTAAATCCAAAAATGTTTCTATAGAAAATAGTAGTAAAAGCGTATATAAGAATTCTTTTATTATATCTATATTATTCATATTTTTTTGAATTATAGAAAAATTTAAAAACTAATTATTATAACTTTTTAAGTATAATTCTAATGCTTTTGATGCAATTTCTCTATTTTCTTCAAATTCATCATTTCTATGTTGAATAATTATATCTGATAATTTATTATCACCAATTTTAATATTCTTAATTAAATTATAAATATTGTTATTATAGTCATCTTTTAATGATCTTTCTATATCTGCAACTAATATTTCTGGTAAATCAGATTTTGTTATTTTTTCATTACAAATAACATAATTTTCATTCTTTGTACAATGTCTTATTAGTGGAGATTCTACAATTCCTTCTATGATATCTTTAAGAGCTTCAACTATAATTTTTTCTAATCCTTTTTGGCTTGTTGGTATTATATTTCCGGATGCGACATCTATAAATTCAATATTATCATTATTCCTTATAATCTGAGATGTTCTTATATCTTCTGGAGAAAACTTTAAAATCGAAATTGATTTTAATATTTTTTCTATAGAATTAAGAATTCTATACCTAAAATCGTCATAATTTATTTGAATTTTAAAATTATTTAAATTGTTTCTATTTAATTCAAATTTATAATCTAGATTCAATGAATAAGGTTCTATTGTAGGATATTTTTCAAATTCTATAATTGAAAGAAAATTCAAGTTATCGTTAAATATTTTTATTGGTTTTTTGATAATACCAGAGGTTTTATATATTGTCTCATATACATAAGGGATTTCTATGGTATAAGGTTTACTTATATAATATATTTTTGGAAAAAATTCTTGATTGTTAAGTAATAGTATAAGTGATAAGGATAAAGGAATGTAAAAATTATCGATAAATCTTCTATCAAAACTCTTCTTTAATTTTTCTATATCTCTTTTTGTTGTAAAATAGTACACCCTAGCTTCTATCAATTTTTTATCGTCATTCTCTTTTGGATTTTTTAATAAAATTGATTCGGGGAGTTTTGATCTTGAATATTCAACAAAATATATATCATCTCTCCTGTTTCCAATATTTGTAATATATTCTATAGTATCGGCTCCAGTAGCAGTTCTTTTTCTTAATGATACTATAAGATGAGAATCTTCAGGTAAATTATAATATTCTAGGATATATCCATATATTGTAGGAAATATCAAATTCTTATCTATTGCTTCCGTTCTTGGTCCTATCTTTATAAAATATGAAGCTCCTTCAAAAGAATTCTTTGAGTTTATATATTCTCTAATACATTGAAAATAGTCATCATAATTTTTTTCATTTAAGCAAGATATATAATTATTCATAAAGAATTAAATATTATTTATTTTTAATTTTATTTCACATGCTCTACATATTTCCCTAGTAGTTGGATATCCACAAATTTTACATTTTCTTAATTTTATTATATTTTTCATTTTATAATCACTTTTAGCTTTATATATTATTTCTAAAATATTTCTTAAGAAATTTCTATGAAATCCTGGATATTTATCCTCCAACTTATATAATTTTGATCTAATTATATCTCTAAATTCTCCAACAATAAAGGGACATTCTCCAAAAGGTGGCTCTAAATTATTTAATATAGAATATAGCATATTTTCTTTTTCTGTATTAAAATAAAAAGGTTTAATTCTTGGAATAAAATCTCCTTCAACAATTCCAACATACGGACCTTCCTTCAATAGATCCTTTAAGTTTCCTTCAAAAATATTCATTAATATTGTTTGGACTTCGTCATTTAAATTATGTGCAGTTGCAAATTTATCCAAATTCAAATCTTTTGCAGCTTTCCACATTAGCCACCTTCTCCATACACCACAAATTGTACATGCTTTATATTCTTTTGATATTTTTACAACTTCATCCAATCTAATATTAAAATATTCAGTGAATCTATATATCTTTATGTTTAGATTATATTTTTTTGAAATCTCCAGTAATTTTTCTGTATCTTTATCCCTATAACCTTTTATTCCCTCATCAATATGGATTCCAAAAACTTCAATATTAAAATATTCTTTATATTTATTTAAGAAAAATAATAATGCATTTGAATCTTTTCCTCCAGAAACTCCAACACCAATTCTTTCTCCAGGTTTTATTAATTTATATTTTTCAATTGTATTTATTGTTTTCTCTTCAAAATATTTTATAAAATGTTCCTTACAGTAATAATTTCCATCAATATCTTTATATATTGCATTATTGTTACAAAAACTACACTTCATTTATTTATTTCTCTTATGAAATAATCTTTTATTGCAGGTACAACATCATATATAAACTTACCTTTTACTTTTGTCCTAATTAATATTTTACTTTCAGTCATTCTTTTTAATATATTTGATATTGCATGAATTGTTGTATCGGAATATCTTTCTTTAAATAATTTTAGTAATTCATTAACAGTCTTTGGGCCATATTTTGTTATTAATTCTACTATATATCTTTGTTTTTCTGTTAATTTTAATAAATCTGTTGGAGGTTTCTTTGCTTCATATATTTTTTCTACAACATCTTTATCAATAGTATTTTTCCTTTCTCTGTATCCAATTAATAATGCCTCATAAGAATATTTCAATATTTCTCTTGGTAAACCTCCAGATAAATTATATATTTCTTCTATTGCATCTTCTGTAAATAGATTTGGATTACCTGCAAGTTCCAATCTTTTTTTAATTAATAATTTACCGCTTTCAGGATCAAGTGATTTTAAGTATATTTTTGTGATAATTCTTTCATATAATGTCCTATGTCCCTTTAACAATCTTTCTTCAAATTCAGGTAATCCTGCTAATATAAATGTACAATTTGTTTGATCAGATATAACTTTTATCCATTCTAAAATATTGTCATCACAAAATGTGGCTTCATCCAAAAATATTATCAAATTTTTCTTATTTAAATATTCTACTATATTAAATTTCTTGAATTTATATATTATTCTTTCAAAAAAGGATAATCTATCAATAAAATACTTTTCAAATTCTTCTATTTTTTCAAAAGGCTTATAAATATATATTTTATTCTTTGTTTTAATATTATTGTATATCCATAATAATAATGTCGTTTTTCCTGCCCCAGTAGGACCAGAAACTAAAACAATTTTTTCTTTATTATTTATTGAATTCAATAATTTTGTTCTTTCCAAATTATATCCAACAAAAGTTTCTAAAATTACCTCTAGTTTAAAAGGATTATCTCTTAATTTAAAAAAATTAAGCATTTCAGTATCATTCATATAAAATTGTTTAATAAAAATATTATTAAATTTAAAGAATATGATATGCTTATATAGCCCCGTCGTCTAGTGGTCTAGGATTCAGGGTTTTGGTCCCTGAGACCGGGGTTCGAATCCCCGCGGGGCTACTTTCAATTGCGATTCCTTTAATATAAAAATATTATAAGATCTTTTTTAGTAGTAAAATTGTCTTACTATTTAGAAGTTATATCAATTTTAGTAGGATTATGCATTTATAAATTATCATTTTTTTAGATAATATTATGCTGGAAAACATTATCAATCAGATACTTCAAATATTTAACTATAATATATTGGAAATAATATTAATTTCTGCCTCTATTATAATAATTGGATATTTTATAGGAAAACTTATCGCATTAATACTTAAGATAATATTAAAAAAAGTTCTTGGTCTTGATAAATGGTTACAGGATAAACAAATAATGACAAAATATTCTCTTACAGATTTAATAGTAAATATAGCTAAATTCTTTATATACTTCTATTTTATTGGATTTTCATTTTATATAATTCCATATGTTAGTAATATAGGAATTTTAATTTTTGATATATTAAATAGTCTATTGATAATAATAGTAGTGATAATAATTTCATATGCAATGATGGAATTTATATTAAGATCTTTTTTATATCCTGCAATTCAGGATTTTAAATATGTAAACTTTATATTGGGTTCAATAAGATTTATTGTTTTATTCTTTGTATTAGTATTAACACTTAGCTACTTAAATCTTTTATCCCCAGTTCTTTTCTATATGTTTATAATACTTTTTGGTGGAATAGTTATTTCTATTTCAATTGCTATAGGCATAGCTTTAGCAGATATATTAAAAGAAAAATTTAGAGATATAATAAAATGAACTATAAAGAAAAGATTATTATAATTAGTAATAGTTTACTTGGTGGAATGTTAAATAGTTTATTCTTTGTTTATCCATATTATTTTAATTTTCCATCTAATATATATTATTCTTTAATTTCTATATCTTATATAGGATCAATAATAAGTTCTGCAATATTTGGAAATATTAAAATAAATGAAAAAAATTATATCAATATTGCAATGATTGGTGTAATAGGACCTCTTTTATCTTCTATACTATTAATTTATCCAAATATTTATTTACTAATATTATCATTCTTATTGTTTACAATTACAACGTCATCTACATATTTTTCATTTTTATTATATTATAAAGATGTAGGTTTAAATTTCCATTTTAATATTTACTGGACTTTTGGAGAAATAATACCGCAAATTTCTCTTATTTTTCTTTCATTAATTTATAACATATATATTGTTGCTATTTTGTTATTATTATCTATAATGATCATTATATATAGGAAATTATATTTATTCTTATTTTCATCAGCATATGAACTAAATTTATTGAAAAGAATTGATAAAATGTTTTCAATTGCAGAAAATAATATAGATAAATTTGGAGCTATATATCCTATATTTGAAGGCTTAATATTCCCATTGAATATAAAAAAGTTAAGAATAGGATATTTAGAATTATATAACCTATTTGTTTTGATTGGATTTTCATTAGTTTGGACATCTTTAGTTTATTCTGTAAATATATTTTCTTTATCTACAATTTTTCCATTTTTATTATTTATAAATGGATTGTATACGTCAATATTATATAAAATATATAAAAGGGAAATTAATTTTGGAAATATAAAAATAGGAATACTTTCTAGATTTTTAATAGGAATTATAATATTATTATCTCTAATACTATCTTTATCAAAAATATATAATGCTATAATGATATTAATGTTATTTATATTAGCTGCATTCTCATGGACAATGTTTCAATATTTCTTTGATAATTATATAATATTAAATTATCCGCAAAAATTTGGAAATGTATATTTATTTAGAAATTTGGGTGGTGCAATGGGATCTTTATTACTTTATTATATTTCAGTTCAATATGGTTTATTTTTATCATTTATCATTTTAGGAATTTCCTTCTTTTTCTTAAATTATGTTTTAAAGAATTATAATCAATAATATTTTATGGATATAAAGTTAAGAAAAATATCTGAAAATATATATGAAATACCTCAAGAAAAGGGAATGAATGTTCCAGTTAGAGTATATGCAAATGATAAGTTAATAGAGAAGATGAAAGAAGATAAAACATTAATACAAGGAAAAAATGTTGCTAGTTTGCCAGGAATACAAAAATATTCTATTGTAATGCCTGATGGACATGAAGGTTATGGATTTCCAGTTGGTGGAGTTGCAGCATTTGATATAAATGAAGGAATAATTTCTCCAGGTGGGATAGGATATGATATAAATTGTGGGGTAAGATTGTTAAGAACAAATTTAAAATATGAAGAAATAAAACCAAAATTAAAAGAAATTGTGAATGAAATATTTAGAAATGTACCTGCTGGAGTTGGAGAAACTGGAAAAATTGTTTTATCTCCAGGACAATTTAAGGATGCTGTAGAAGAAGGTTTAGAATGGAGTTATAGAGAAGGTTATGCATGGAAAGAAGATTTAGAACATGTAGAATCTTATGGTAGATTGAAAGATGCTTCAATAGAACATGTATCAGATTTAGCAATTAGAAGGGGAATAGATCAATTAGGAACAATAGGATCTGGGAATCATTTTATAGAAATACAGGTAGTTGATAAGATATTTGATAAAGATATAGCAAATAAATTAGGAATATATGAAGAAGGGCAGGTAACAGTATTAATTCATACTGGTTCTAGAGGTTTTGGACATCAAATTGCATCGGATTATATAGATTTAGGATTAAAAAAATATAGGGAAGAAATAAATAAATTACCAGATAAAGAATTGGTATATTTGCCTTTTCAATCAGAAGATGGAAATAATTATTGGAAATCAATGAGTGCTGCAGCAAATTTTGCATGGAACAATAGACAAATAATAACATATTTTATTAGAAAATCTTTCCAAAAAATATATAATCATCCGGTAGAAGATATTGGATTAAATGTTGTATATGATGTTGCTCATAATATTGCAAAAATTGAAGAACATAAAGTTGATGGTAAAAAGAAAAAGTTAATTGTTCATAGAAAAGGTGCTACTAGAGCATTTCCACCAGGTTCGGAAGAATTGGTTGAAGATTATAGAAAAATTGGACAACCAGTATTAATTCCAGGTTCAATGGGAACTGCATCATATGTATTAATAGGATCTGAAAAATCTATGGAATTATCATTTGGATCTTCTGCACATGGTGCCGGAAGGAATATGTCAAGAGCTGCTGCTAGAAGATCATTTAACTATAATGAAATAATTAAAAATCTAGAAGAAAAAGGAATATATGTAAAATCTACAACAAAAGAAGGCGTAGTTGAAGAAGTACCTGAAGCTTATAAAAATGTTGATGAAGTTGTAAAAGTAACTGATGAATTAGGTATATCTAAAATGGTTGTAAGATTAAGACCAATAGCAGTTATAAAGGGTTAAACTTTAATTAATATTTTACAATAATTTTTTATGAAGATATTTGTATTAGATTTTGATCATGATAAAGAAAAAATTTATATTTATGGAAGGGATGAAAATGGAAAAAAGGTAAGAATAGAATATGATCAACCATTTTATGTATATTTAATATTAAAAGATGAAAAATATTTAGAAGAAATAAAAAACAAATTGAAAGATGAAAAATACGTAAAAAATTTTGAAATTTTAAAGAAAAATTTTATAGGAAAAGAATATAATGTAATAAAAGTTTATTTGAGTCAGGATGATTATGATAAAATAAAAAACTTTGCTGATAAATTAAAGGAAGAAGGAAAAATAATTGGAAAAAAAGAAGGAGATATTAATATAATAAAAAAGTTTCAAATTGATAATGACATATATCCATTATATACATATGATTTGGAATTGGAATTAATAAAAAAGGGAGATAATATAGATTATTATAAATTAAAGAAAAATAATGGAGTATCTGAGAATAAATATAAATTGAAGATTATATCATTTGATATAGAAACAGCCTCTAATAAATCTATAATATCACCAGAAAAAGCATATATTTATATTATTTCAATATATGATGGAGAAAAATATTATTCAATATATTGGGGAGGGGAATCAAATGAGGGAATAAAAGTAAATAGTGAATTAGAATTGTTAAAGAAATTTAATGAAATAATTAAAAGTTTAGATCCAGATGTAATTGTTGGATATAATTCAAATAATTTTGATTTATATTTTTTATATGAGAAAGCAAAAAAATTAGGATTTAATTTTGATTTTGGATGGGATGGAAAAGGGATAATATATACTAAAAAAAGAGAAGAAGATAAAAAATATAGAATAGTTGGAATACAAAATGTTGATTTATATGATATTGTCACAACAATATTTGCACCCCAATTAAATTCTGAAACATATTCTTTAGACGAGGTTGCTATGGAAATATTGGGAGAAGGAAAATTAGATATGAACTTAGATAAAATGTCAGATATAATTTATAATAAAAAAGATTTCAGTTACTTAATAAAATATAACAGAAAAGATGTAGAATTAACCTATAGATTATATAAACATTTTGAAGGAATTTTATTAGAATTAGCGAGATTAGTTGGAATTACATTATATGAATTATCTGGAAGTACGTATGGAATTCTTGTAGAAAATTATCTAATAAAAAGGGCAAAAGAATTTAATGAAATAATACCAAATAGACCGGATCCTGAGGAAGTAGATAAGAGAAAAAGGGTAACATATACTGGTGCTATTGTATTAGAACCAAAACCAGGTTTGTATAAAAATATTGCAGTTTTTGATTTTAGATCTCTATATCCATCAATAATAATTAAATATAATATTTCTCCAGATACATTGAAATGTGAACATGAAGAATGTATGAAAGATAAAATAACTATTGAAACAAGTTTAGGAAAATCTGAAGTATGGTTTTGTAAAAAGAAAAAAGGATTTATATCTATGGTATTAGAAAAAGTATTTGAAGAAAGAGCAAATTTAAAGAAAGCTCTAAAAAGTTTAGATAAAAATTCTGAGGAATATAAAATAATTGATAGTAGACAGACAGCATTAAAATATATAATAAATTCTACATATGGTTATTTAGGTTTTCCAAATTCTAGATGGTATTGTTTAGAATGTGCAGCTTCAGTAACTGCCTTAGGTAGAAAACATATATTAGAAGTAAAAGATTTTATTGAAAAAAGTGGATATAAAATATTATATGGAGATACAGATTCTATATTTGTTACTGTAGATAATAAAGAAAATGCTCTGAATTTATTAAATAGGATAAATAATATTTTACCAAAACCATTGGAAATGGAGTTTGAAGATTATTATATATCTGGAATATTTGTGGAAAAAAGATCTGGAGAAGGTGGTGCTAGAAAAAAGTATGCATTATTATCTGAAAATAAAAATATTAAATTAAGGGGTTTTGAGGTTGTTAGAAGGGATTGGTCAGAAATTGCTGGAGAAGTTCAAGAAAAAGTGATTAGATTAGCACTAGAAGGAAAAATAAAAGAAATAAATGATTATTTGTCAGAAGTTATTAAAAATATAAGAAATCATATTTATCCAAAAGAGAAATTTATATTAAGGGAACAATTAAGAAAAGATCCATCAGAATATGAAGTTACAGCTCCGCATATTATAGCTGCAAAGAAATATAAAGAAAGGGGTTATGATGTTAGGAGAGGATTTATAGTTGAATATATTATAGTGAAAGGTGGGGAAAAAATTTCTGATAAAGTTAGAATATTAGATGAAGTTAAAGATAACGAATATGATCCAGAATATTATATATACAAACAGGTTTTACCAGCTGTAGAATCCATATTAAAAGCATTAAATATATCTATAGAAAATATAGGAAAAGCTCAAAAAGATATATTATCATTTTTTAAAAATGGATGAAACGAATGAATATGAAAAAATTATAGAAGATTTAGAAAATAAAATTAAGAATTTAAAAGAAGAATTGGAAAAAAATAAAAAAATAAAAGATGAAATTTATGAGAAATATTTAAAATTAAAAAATGCACTTGATAAAAATAATGAATATAATAAATTATTGGAAGAACTAAGGATAATTTTAATGGAAATAAACTTAAAATTTAAAGATATAGATGACATCAAAAAAAGATTATATAATTTAGAATTAAGATATGATATGATAAAGAAAGAAATTGATGATATAAGAAAAGAATTATTAAAAAATATATAGCAAGTTTAATAAAATTTATTATATATAATTAGTTTATGGATTTAAATAAAGATATGGATCTAGTTGATGAATTTTTCTCATATGTAAAAAATTTTAATAATAAAATATCAGAAATAAAAAGAAGCTTGAATGATTTTGTAAATAAAGAAGAATTTAATAATCAGTTAAAAGCTTTGAAAGAGGAATTAGAAAATGTAGAAAAAATATTAAATAATTATAAAGAAATATTAAATGAAGATTTGTTGGATAAAGTGAGATATTTAAATGATTTAAAATTAAAAGTAGATGTATTGGAAAACAATCAGAAAAACTTTGTTGATTATTCTGCTATAGTAAATATAAAATCAAAAATAAATAAATTAGAACTTGATATAAATTCTTTAAGTAATAAAATAACAAAATATGAAGATGTTATAAATAGTATAAAAGAATTAAGAAATATAATAGAAAATTCTATAGATAGATTAAATAAAATAGAAGATTCATATACAAATATTAATGATTTTAATGATCTAAAAGCAAAAGTGGATAATTTAGCAAATTTAGTATCTAAAACAATAGATAATTTATCTAAAGATTTATTACAGTACAATAAAATATCTGAAATGATAAACGATATAAAAGAAAAAGATCTATATAATATTAGTAGTAAATTAGAAGAGATAGAAAAGAAATATGAAGAAAAATATTCTGAAATTAATAGCAAAATAAGCAATATGAACTATTTATTACAATTAACAGACGATGATGTTAAAAATATAAAACAATTTAAAGCTTATGAAGAATTGTATAACAAATATATAAACTTTGAAAATAGATTGAATAGTATATATGCATTATTTGAGGAATTAAATAATCTTGTTGTTGATTTAAGATCTAGAATAAATGAAATGGATAAAATTGAAGAAATTAATGAAAAATATAATAAATTGGAAGAAAGCTTAAATGATATTAAAGAAGAAATGAGAAAGATAAAAACAGAATTATATGATTCTAAAGATATATTGGAATCTGTGTTATCAGACTATGAAAATTTAATGAATAAAATAAAGAAAATAGAAAGTTTTATTGATTTATCCAATTTTGAATATATAATAAATGAAATAGAGAAAATAAAAATATTAGAAAATGATATAGAGAATATAAAGAGATTATTATTATCAAAAAATATAAAAGAAGAGGAAGATTATAAATATTAATAGATTTTTTTAATTTTATCTATTACATCTGTAAGTCTATTTATTATATCATACAATTTTATTAGTTTTTCTTTTTCTATATTTTTCTGATCTAATCCTTTTTCTATATCTAAATAATCAAATACCTTATCAGATTTGACAATATATAACTCATCGAAAAAATTTCTTCCTTCCAATTCTTTTAAAATTGATATAAATTTTAATGATTCATCAACATTATTTAAATTTATTTCTTTTTTTAATACCAAAGTTACTTTTCCACCTCCTTCCTTTTCCAATTTTTTAATTTTATTATTGATTTGTAATAATTTCCTTCTTTTAGCATATTCTGGTGATGGTATTATTAACGGCATAATAAATATTAATATATAAGAATTTAAAAATCAGTAGCTACTCCTTTCATCATTAATTCAGATTGTGTCCACATCATCATAATAACTATTTATAAGAATTGTATTTTTTATTTTTTATATGAATGAAATGCTTCCTTTATTAATATTTGATATAATAATATTGGCATATTCTTCATATCAGGATATAAAATATAAATCTGTAGATGATATAATAATATATATTTTATTGATATTTAATGTATTTTATTTTTTATATTTAATTGTTCAAAATGTTTATTCGGTAAATCTTATATTTTCATATTATATTCTCTTATTTTTTGTATTATTATATTTATTTAGATTATTGGCTATTGGTGATCTATTTATTTTCTTTTCAATATTCTTCTTATTATCGTTCTTTTCTCTATATAAGATATTGTTATTTTTATTTTACCTAGTATTGTTTGGATTTATATTTCATAATATAGAGGCTATTAAAGCATATGAAGAAAATAGAAAAAAATATTATATTTCTATTTTTAATGTTATCTTAATATTGGTTTCTATATATTTTATCAATCTTTTCTTTTTATATTTTGATATTTATTATCTACTAATTTCCTTAATTTTCATATATATACCATATTTTCTATTTAGATATATATCAAAGGATTTGGAGAAAAAATTAACATTTATAAGAAATGTAAATGAATTGGTTGAAGGAGATTGGATAGAAGATGGGATAGAAGTTAATAATATAAAGGAAGAAGATAAAGAAATATTAATAAAATATTTTGATATTCATAAAAAAGAGAATAAATATATATTAAAATTTAAGAGTAATAATAAATTGATAAATTCCTTTATTATTTTATTAATTGCGATTTTACCATTAATATTTTATTTTCTAAATGAAATTTTCCTTTATTATTCTATACCATTTATCATTATATTTTATCATATATTTCAGAATAAATTGTTTATTGGAAGATTTGGTCTCTCAAAAGAAGAAATTAATATATTAAAGAAATTGGGAGAATATAACGATATAAAAGTAAAAGTAAAAGAGGGAGCTCCATTTGTTCCTCCAATATTTCTCTCTCTAATATTCTTACTAATATGAAATATGAAATAATAGATAAGAAAACAATAAAAATCAAGGTAGAAGATGAAGTAGATTTATTATATTTATATAAAATAATTAATGTAGGAGATATTATAGAAGGATATGATTATAGAACATTAAAATTTGAGAATGAGAAAGAAAAGAAAAAGATAAAAATAAAAATAGAGGTTGAAAATATAAAATTTTCTGAATATAAAGATTCATTAAGGATTTCTGGAAAAATAATTGATTCAAGTGATAAAGATTCTATTGGACATTATCATACATTTGATATAAGAGTATCTTCAGAATTTACATTATATAAAAAGGAAGAAATAAAAAAATATGAGGAAAAAATATTGGAAAAATCTTCTAGAAAAAAAGAAAATATTTTTGTAATATCTATAGATAACAACGATATAGCTTTAGGTATAATAAATAATGGAATAAAAATTATAAAGGAAGAATATTATAAGATAAATAAGGGAGATCCTGAGGAAAAAGCAAAATTATATAAAATATTTTCAGAATTTTTAAATACACTAAAAGATTATGATATTAAATTTCTATGCATAATTGGTCCATTATTTTATCCTGAAGAATTTTATGATTATATAAAGGATAAACTAAATATAAAAAATATAAAAATATATAAAGTATCTAGTGGAGGTGTAAATGGAATATATGAATTTGTTAGAAGAACAGAATATTATGAAACATTAAAAAGTTTAGAAATTTTAGAAATAAATAAATTAATTGAAGAAATATTATATTTAATGCAAAAAAATATGGTGGCATTTGGATATGATGAAGTATATAATAATGCGATGTATAATAATATAGAATATGTTTTAATTTCTGAAGAATGTTTTAAAAAAATGAAAGAAGAAAATAATATCGATAAAATTATAAATTTATTTAATATTTTAGATAAAATAGATGCAGAAATATATTTTGTAAATAATAATGTCAGTAATTATGAATTAATTGATAGATTTTGTATTGTTGGAAAATTAAGGTATAAATTATAAATATTAAAGAATATTCTATTAAAATATGAAGAAATTACAAACGACAGGTTTGGGTATATTCTTTATATTATTAGGTATGGTAATTTTTGTATATTGGATAATTCTTCCATATCAATATAAACAATATCTACTACAACAATTGGTTAATGGAACTAATATCACATTATATCCTTCTTCAAATCTTTCAAATATAAGTGTAAGTCAGTATATTTTTCAAAATATACAATTATCAAAAAGCCAGAACTATTATTATATAGCAAGTAATTATACAATAGGAAGTTATACTCCTGTATATTATATTAATTTAGGAACTTTGAATTTTGAAACAAATATATTTTATGGAACAGTTAGTAAGAGCTTATATTTCTATTATTCTAATAATTATGATGGAGTAAATATTACTGCATATTCTGCATGTAATAATGGTAAGTTTAATATATATGTAAATAATTATGAATTATATTCCGGATGTCAAAATGGTGAGATAAGTATTTTTGTTTCTCCAAATTATCTATATAATGGGGATAATGAGTTAAAAATAGAATTTTCCCCAACTAGTATAATATTTAATGGGAATGGAATATTGAATAACATAAATATAAATTATCTAGAGTTTTCATCGTTAAATTTTAACTATTATTATATATCTGGAGATGTATATATGTTCTATGATTTTTGTCCATATTCTCCTCAAAATGTAGAATTAATTGTAAATGGATTATCTATTCCCTTATCTTCGTGTTCTAACTTATTTTATTTAACTCCATATTTAAATATTGGAGAAAATAGCATTAGTCTAATATCATCTTATCCAGTTAATATAAATAATCTATATATAGAATCAAAGAGCAATATATTTTATATAGCATTTCCAAATAATTTAACAAATTATATATTAGATATTGTAGTTAGTCAGGGCTCTGGGGAAGTTATACTAAATGATAATTGTATATATAATATAAGTTCGTCTGTTGGAGCTTATGCAATAAATATATATACTTGTTTATTGCCAGAAAATTTATTAGAAATAAAAACAGACAATTATCTTAAGATAGATTACTTGCAAATATCTTAATTTATAAATAAAGAAATTTAGGATTTTTATATGAAAAAGGAAGAGTTGGAATAGCTATATATTAATAATATTGTTGTTTCTTATTGCGATAGTTTTCTTATTTCTGAACATCTTATTAATATAAAGATATATAATGTTTATATTCTAGTTAATTTTAATACTACACTTATAAATATCTAAAAATTTTATTTTTATATATGAGTAATAAGCAACCCAAAGCAATTAATAATCAGCCTAATAATATTGTTACCTTAAGAATAAAGAAAGGTGAAAGTTCTTCTGGTGGATTAATTTTTTTATTAATTTTATTAATTTTAATAATATTTGCCTATTTATATCATAATCAGATCATTGCATATTTAGAAAATAATGAGATGTTTCAGACTATTAAAAATACAACAATTCAATTTATCAATGATGGTCAGCAGGCTTTTAATATTATTCAAAATGCCTTAAGTGGAAATATTAGTTTAAATAATTTATATACATCTAGTAATCAAAATAATACAAATACTTCAGGTTAGTATCATAGTAAAATTTTTAATTAATAAAGTAAAAATATATTTAATGAAAGCTGGAAGATTTATATATTTGCTACCAATATTATTTGTAGGTACTACTTTATTTTATTTTTCTACATGTCCAATCGGTAATATTGGATCTGGAAATTTGGGATTTTTCAATATGGGAAATTCTAATTTATATAAACCTTCATGGGCATTAAGTCAGCCAGGAAATGTATATATATATGTTCAGGCCCCCTCTTCATTAAATTATAGTGAATCGAATGGTTTGGATTATAAATTGCCTCTTATTTATGTTAATAATATTTATACAATGTCAAATTCTCAATTAGGAGTTTCATATTATGTATATAGTTATGCTTTATCTTCTCCTTACTCAGGTAATTTTAATGCAGAACCGGCAACTTATAATTCCTCTTCTGATCAACTTTCTCCTTCAAATTCTACTATTGGAAATATTGAAGTTTCTTTAAGTCCCGGTCTTCAGGCAGTACCTTCTCAAATACCAATAGTCATAGAATATAATATATCAAATGTTATTACTAATATATTAATTCCATTACAATTAAACTATTCTAATAGTCAGATAACATTAAGTGAACCTGTATATTATTCATCGTCTCCAATAACACCAGTATCTTCAAATATTAATGTGAATGAAACTAATGGAAATATATATTTCTCAATATCTTTCCAAGATTCTGTTGGATGTTTTAGCAATACATATTCTAATAATCAAGCTACTTTTAATGTAAATGCCGAATTAAGTATTATTGGAGCAAATCAAATAAATATACCAAATGGAAATGAGGGTTTTTCATGCAGTCCAACTCAAAATGTTCCAATAAATTCATCTACAATATCATGTAGCATAAATCTTCAACAATTAGCACAAAACAATCCAGAAATTCAAAATTTAATAAATTCAAATCTAGAAATACCAGCATATATTTTAATGAATCTTTCATATAATTGCTATGAAGAGGTTACATATAATATCCCAGTAACTAAAACTTAAACTTGTATATAAATTTAATAAGTATTTTTTAATATATTTAAAAGATGTATAAAAGAAAAGATTATCCAAAGGTGAATGATTATGTTATATGTACTGTAAACAATATATCAGATGTAGATGTAAAGGTTAGCTTAGATGAATATGAAAATTTTAATGGAATAATTCCAATAGATGAATTATCAAATAGAAGAATTACAAATCCAAGGATTTTGGTTAGAGAAGGTAAAAAGATTGTATGTTTAGTACTTGATGTAGATGTAAATAATAGATTGGTTACTTTATCGCTAAAGAGAGTTGATAAGAATAAACAAAAAGCAAAGATATTTGAATATAAAAGAGAGATGGTTGCTTATAATATATTGAAAATAATGAGTGAAAAGGAGAATATAGATATGGATAAATTGGAGAAAGATATAATATTTAAAATTGTTCCAGAAAACAAACTTTATAGTGTATTTTTAGAAGCTTATATAAATGGAAAAAGTGTCTTAGATAAATATAAAATAAGTAAAAAATATTCTGATTTATTATATAAATATATAATTGATTATTTAAATCCACCAAAATATGAATTTACATATATAATGCAGGCATATTGTTTAGATGGGGATGGAATATATAAAATAAAGGAATTTCTTAAAAAGATAAAAGATCTAAATATAATAATAAAATATTTAGGATCGCCTACGTATATGCTAAAATATGTTACTACAAGTCCATCTGATTTACAAAAAAAGGAAAAAGAAATGCTAGAATTAATAAATAAAGAAGCTAAAAATTATAATATAAATTATGAAATTAATAAATATGAAGGAGATTAGAAAATGCAGAAATTGTAAAATATATACATTTAAAGAAATCTGTCCAATTTGTGGTAATAAGACATCTAGAATAATACCCCCCAAATTTTCTCCGGATGATAAATGGGGTGATTATAGAAGAAAAATGAAAAAAGAAACCTTATATAAAAATAATATATTATAATATATTATGGAATTCATAATTGATAAAGAAAAAATAAAAAGTATGAATAATATAGTTTTTCTTTATTCAATAGGCGGAGGATTTGGAAATTTATCGAAAATAGTTGGAAAAAAATTGATAGAAACTTACAAAGGAAAAGTTGTTGGAAGAATAATTACAGACTTCTTTCCTGATGTAGTTAAAATAAATAAAAATGGATATATAGCGGATAATATAAGTTATAAATTATATTCTGTTCCAATTGGTAACTATAATTTTCTAGTATTATATGGAGATTTCCAAATAATGATTTTAGAAGATCCAGGATTATCCTTATACTTTAGATATAAATTCATGAATAAACTATTTAGAATAATAAGTAAATTTAATTTATTAGAATTAAGTATAATTGGTGGAATAGGTTCACATCAATTAGAACCAGAAAATCCAAATTATTTATTTGCATTAAATAAATATTATGATATAAATAAGATAAAAGAAAAATTAGGAGAACTTAATTTATATAAATCAAATACTGTTGTTGGAATGAGTGGATTATTTTTATATTATTCTCAATTATTTAAAAAACCGGCTTATTTATTATTGGTTGAAACATATTTATCAAATCAAATTAATGGATATTTTGGTGCTTCAAAGGCATTAGAAATCTTAGGCAAGTTATATGATTTCCAAGTTGATACAAATGATCTAAAAGAAAAAGGTAAGAAACTAAAAGAAAAGATAGAAAAAGATTTGAATATGATAAAGAAATTAGAGGAAGAAAATAAGAAAAGGGAAAAAAGTTCAGGATATTATTATGGATAAAATTTTATTTTATTTTTAAATTTGTTAATGATTGATTATCTGGCCCTTTGGAATCCTTTTTAACTTGAGCAAGATATATATTCAATAATGCAGATACTTTCATATTTATAGCCTGGGGTATTTGATTTAATAATAAATTAACTTTTTCTTTGTTATATTTTATTTCATTATCTTTTGTTATAATTTTCATTTCTTTTATATCTTCTATATCAATTCTTGATGGTGTATAAAATAGTATAAAATCTATTAATGAATCAAAATCTTTGAAATCTGCATATATTTCTAAATAAGAAGACCATCCGCTTAAAGTTTTTCCATCTGGGGTTTTTATATCTTTTGTTATAGGATCAGCAATTTTTTTATCAATTACTTGGAAATTTTTGAATTTTGATACAGCATCAAATGTTTTATTTAAAAATTCTGTTAATTTATCTTTATCATTAGAAAATGCTTCAAAATAAAGTTTTGACTTCATTTTATAGCAGTTGATAGTTCTACTTTTTTGTATCTACCTTTTATTTCCCATATGGTCTGTTTTTTACATACATTGCATTCTAATCTTATATCAACTCCTTTAGAGGTTTTTATATTACCTCTTTTTCTTTGTGATAGAGGTCTCTTACTATATTTTCCTTTATTTCCTCTGCCTTTTTTTCCTTCTCTAGCTCTTCTAGAACCCCAAACCAGACCAGTTCTAGCTTTTACACTTTTTATAATGATTACTTTATGTTCAGTAACTTTTCTACAATATGGACAATATTTATTAATAGTCTTTGGTAATTTCATTAAAGATAATTATATTAAATAATTTTATAAGTTTAATTAACTATTTTTCCTATTCCAGTGTTTTCTAATTTTTCAGCAAAGTTATTATTCAATATTATTATATCTCCAACTTTAAAAGGTCCATATATTTTTCCATTTGGTCCAACAATCTTTGGTAATTGATTTTTAATAGTAACAATCTTTTTATCTATTTTATTTTGATATGAAACATTTATATTTATATCCGAGAAGAATTTGTTAATATCTATTTCTTCTCCATTAATAATCTTGTTTTGTATATTTTCTTTATACGATTTTAATATCTTCTTTATAAGAGAATATAGTAATTTTTCTTCCTCTTCTAAAAAATCTTCTGATATTATGTTTAAATCTTCTTTAACTTCTAAGACTGTATTATTTATTATTTTGCTAATTCTTATATTAATTAATTCTGATAGTGATTCTTTTAGTCTATCTATTGTTGCAACAACTTGTCTATATTCTTTACTATCAGATTTATATGCTTCTAATTGTTTTTTATACTTTTTTAATAATTCTGATACTTTAACATAGAAATCTTTTTGTAAATTTTGTAATGTTTTTTTCTCTTTTTCTTTTTGTAGGTAAGTAATTATGTCTGATATATCCATAATAGAATATTTTTAAATTAATTTTTAAAATAAAAGAAAATATGGATTATATCCCCTTATATATAAAAAATTTATGTTTCAATTGTAATAACACAATTTCTTCCTATAGACTTTCATATGGTCTTCCCTGTGAAAAAGATTTAGATGATAATGAAATATTGGAATTATTAAATATAAAGGATGAAAACACTTTTAGAGAGCTTTTATATAAAAAATTATCTGAAAAAGGAAAATTAAAAAATTATTCAAATGTTTACAATTTATATAAAGAAGTTAATAAATTTTCCGAATTTTTTAAAAAGGCATTAAGTTCTAATCCATGGAAAGTACAAATAATGTGGTTTGAGAGGTTATATAAAAATAATAGTTTTTCTATGATAGCACCAACAGGCGTTGGAAAATCAACATTTATTATAATTTCATCTATTTATTTTTCTAGTGAATATAATAAAAAGATATTAATAATATTACCTACAAGATTACTTGTAAAACAATTTAATGATTTATTTGATAAATTTATAAGTAGTCTAAATCTAAATATAAAGTTTATAGCATATTATGGTGGTAATAAAAAAGAAATTAAGGAAAAAATAAAGAATGAAGAGTTTAATATATTAGTTATTTCAAATCAATTTTTAACTAAAAATTTTGAAATATTAAAAGGTAAAAAATTTGATATTGCTTTTGTAGATGATGTAGATTCTTTTTTTAAAGGATCAAAAAATATTGAGAAACTGTTTATTTTAATTGGTTATAGTGAAGATGACATAAATGTTGCTAAAAAAGTAATAGATCTAAAATTGAGTGGTAAATTAGATTTTAATAGCGATTTATATAAAAAATTTTTGGAAATTAAAAATAAAAATCATGGAGTAATTGTTTTATCTTCAGCTACTGGTAGTTTAAGAGGAAAAAGAGTCAGATTATATAAAGAATTGGCCAATTTTACTATTGGAACTGGAAGTTCAAAGATTAGAAATGTTATAGATTTATATTATATTCCTAAGAAAGATATAAAAGAAGAATTGTTAAATCTATTAAAAGAGTTAGAAGATGGTGGATTAATATTTGTTCCAAAGGAAAGGGGAATAGAATATATGAAAGAAATTTACAATTATCTAATATCAAATAATGTAAAAGTTGGTTTAATATATTCAAAAACAAAAACAAGAGAAGTTGAAAGTATATTAAATGATTTTTACGAAGGAAAAATAAATTTCTTAATTAGTATTACAGATCCATATGGAATATTAACTAGGGGAATTAATATGCCAGAAAGAATAAAATATGCAATATTTTTAGGTATACCAAAGATAAAGATAAATATTAAAAATCTTGAGAAAAATATAACGAATATAATTATTCTATCTAATCTAATTTTACCATATATATCTGAGATAGAGAAAGATAGAATAACAAAGATTCTTACAAGATTAAGAAAAAATATTAAAAAACTGTCTTCTGGAGATCTAAAATTAATTTCTGATTTTTTAAATGGAAACAAGGTAGAATTGGCTGGATATTTAAAACCCTTTGCTAATGATATATTAACATTATATAATATTTTGAAAATTTATATTGATAGACAAGAAATATTGGATAAATTAAAGGAAAATCCAGATGTTTCTATAGAAGTAGATGAAAATAAAAATATATATCTAAATATTGTAGATCTTAAAACATATTTACAAGCTTCTGGAAGAACTTCTAGATTATATTCTGGAGGAATATCAAAGGGATTATCTATAGTTTTTGTAGATGATCAAAAACTATTGAAATCACTTGATATGAAATTAAGATATTATTTACTTTAGTTTAACATTTATTTAACATATTTTATTAACACTTTAACATCATTTAACCAGCGTATATCTATTATTTAATATCCAATTAACAAAATATTTTAATGTTTTAACATAGTTTAATATAACTTTAACAAAAGGTTAATATTTTCTTAAACAGTTATAAGTAATTGGTTGATAATTTATATATGGATATATTAAATGATTACAATAAATTATTATGTAAAATAATTAGAAATAATCATAGAGGAATTGTTGTTTTATCTGGTAAGGATTATTTCGATATTTTATCAAATTTGCTAAAAGTATATTATGAAAAAATTAAGAACTTTAAAGATAAAATAAAGATTTTATATATATCTGAAGATTTTAATGGGGATTATTTATATAGGTTTCAAAAATTAAAAGAAAAGATAGATTTTTTAGATATAGAAAAAATTAAATATAAAGATTCTAAAAAAATTTTGGGAAAAACATATGATATATTAATTTTAGATATGTATAAATCATTAACTCCAGATTATATAGGTAGAATTATTGAAACTTTATCTGGAATTGGTATTGCATTTTTCTTAATTAAAGATTTTGAACATTTTGAAGAAAATTATACAACCTTTCATGAGCATTTATTAACTCCCCCATATAAGTTAGAAGATGTAAAAAAATATTTTGAATATAGATTCAAGAACAAATTACTTCAATATGATAATATAATTATATATGATACAGAGAAAGGATTAATAAAAGGAATAAATGATGAATGTGTATTAGAAGAAGCATATCCACCAGGAAGAAAGAAAATATTATTGCCAGATAATAGAAAATTTTCAGACAGAATATATAAATTATGTTTAACACAAGACCAGGTAAATGCTCTTTCCCTTCTAGAAAATTTATTAAACGATGAAAAATCAATATATTTAATTATAGCAGACAGAGGAAGGGGAAAAACTGCATCCCTTGGTTTAGCAATTGCTGGAATCTCTGAAATATTGTTAAATAGTAAAAAAGTATATGATATAGGTATAACATCCCCAGAATTTAATAATGTAGAAACGTTATTTGAATTCTTAAAGTTAGGATTAAATAAGAATAATATAAAATATAAGGAAATAAGCGAGAGAAAAATAGTAATAAATAATAAAATATATATTGAATATAGAAAACCATCTGAAATATTAAGAAAAAAATATGATATTTTGTTTGTTGATGAAGCTGCAGGTATTGGTATAAATATATTATTGGAATATACTAAGAAATATAATAAAATTGTATTTTCTTCTACGATTCATGGATATGAGGGA
>Ga0081534_100180_pt1 | contig 23181 bp, 28 predicted proteins | sample MonGeyMetagenome_FD_71019 | JGI IMG/M metagenome (GOLD analysis project Ga0081534, IMG submission 71019) | Hypoxic/sulfidic aquatic microbial communities from Monarch Geyser, Yellowstone National Park, USA - MG (SPAdes) v1 (version 2) | ecosystem: Environmental > Aquatic > Thermal springs > Hot...
TATCGAAAAGATTCCGTACCGTATTGCGGCGAAGATCGGGGCGTCTTTTACGTGTTGTAGCTCGTGTTGCCAAGCCCTTTCGTCGAGGATAAACGCCGCCGTGAAGAAGAGGCCTCCGTATACGGCGCCCCCCGGGAGCGGGAGCCCCGGCGGCGGGGTCTGCCTCGGCTTGTAGAGAATGCAGACGGCCGGCGGCCTCAGCCTGCATCTAAGGCCCTCGAAGAACCGCCTGAAATACAAGACGGTCGAGACGGTATACAGCTCGGACAGCAGGGCCCCAAGTAGGAAAAAGAAGAGGAAAACCAGGTAGATGGGCCATCTGGCCATGAAGTTGAAGACGCCGAGCCCAGTTAAGATCAATAACAATATGAAAATTGCAAAAGATAGCCACCGTTCAATTACAAGATAGAAAAGGAGAAACCTACGGAAAAATGAAATCATTTCTGAAAAGCCTGTCCTATTATCGCTAACAGTCCAATAGGTCCCGCCACCGCTCCGGCGAATCTGGATAGCCCTAAAGCCGTAAGCACAGCCTGTCCTACGCGCACATCAAGCTGAACTCCCCACCAAGCTTGTGCTCTATTGATCAAAAGACCGGTCCCACCAAAACCTAAACCAAGACACGCCGCACCTGTCTGCCAGTTTATCGGCGCACCAAGTACGAAGTGGGATGCCGCCATGCATGCGCCCCAGCTTACCTTAGATTGGGCAGGCATGCTTATCACAGCTATGTTTCTGGCCGTATTCACACCACCAGCAAGCACAGTTAGCATACCTGGCGCCGGCAACGCCGCCATCGTTTCCTCCTTTATCTGGAGCATCGACGTGTCCTTTTCTTCCCGGCGTTTTTTAGCATCCTCTTCGTCTTTCGTCGTACCTCCGCGCCCCCTCGGCTACATGCCTCGGCCTCCTGCCGCGCCGCTGGCGTCGAGCGCCTTCAGCGTCGAGCCGGCCGGGGCTCGCCGCGCGGGGCCTCGTGGATGCCGCCCAGGGAATCCCGCGGCGGTGCCGTGGAGGCCTGCCCACAGCCCTGTGCGGCGTCGCGGGCGACGGCCCACGCCGCCCAGACCCGTTCCTATCCCGGCTAGAGGGCCCTTTGAGGCAACACGCCGGCTATGCTCGACAGAATTGTTTGATACGCGCGTCACTATTGGAATCAATGAATAAAACCATGGGGCGTAGCTAAGCCATGGCCTACTCGCCGGGCCTGGAGGGCGTCGTGGTGAAGGAGAGCGAGATCTGCCTGATCGATGTCGAGAACTCTAAGATCTACTACCGCGGCTACGACCTCGAGGAGCTTGCGGAGAGGTCCAGCTTCGAGGAGACGGCGTATCTGTTGATCTACGGCAGGCTCCCCGGGGCCTCCGAGCTGGCCGAATTCAAGCGGCTTCTGGCGTCGATGAGGAGGCCGCCGGACTACGTCGTCTCGGCGATGAGGGCGTTGCCGCGCGGCGCGGAGCCGATAGACGTGTTGAGGACGGCGGTCTCGGCCATGGCCCTCGGCGAAGATCTGGCGGATAGGTCCCGCGAGGCGGAGCTGAGGAGAGGCCTCGCCGCGATGGCCGCGATGCCCTATATAGCCGCCAACTGGGATAGGCTCAGGCGGGGCCTCGACGTCGTGGACCCGCCCGCCGAAAGCCAGGCCGAGTACTTCCTGAGGATTCTGAGGGGCGGCGACCCCACCCCCCTGCAGATAAGGGCCATGGACGCCATGATGGTGATATACGCGGAGCACAGCATGAACAACAGCACGTTCACGGCGGTCTCCGTCGCCTCGACCCTCAGCGACATGTACGCCGCCTTGACGGCGGCCTTGGCCAGCCTCAAGGGGCCTCTCCACGGCGGGGCCAACGTGGATGCGGCGAAGATGATAGAGGAGATCGGGTCGCCCGAGGAGGTGCCGCGGTGGGTCGACTCGGCTCTGGCTTCGGGCAGGAGGATCCCCGGGTTCGGCCACAGGATATACAAGAGGGGGCCCGACCCCAGGCTCAAGGTCCTGAGGAAGCTCGCCGAGGCCCTGGCCAAGGAGTCCGGGGACTCGGGGCCCTACGAGGTGGCCAGGAGGCTCGAGGAGTACGTCCACTCCAAGCTTTCGGGGAAGGGCATATTCGCCAACACGGACCTCTACGCCTCCGTGATATTTAGATATCTCGGCCTGCCCACAGACCTGAACCTGCCCGCCTTCGCCATGTCGCGAGCGGCCGGCTGGATAGCGCACGTGCTCGAGTACAGGTCGAGGAACCGGCTGATAAGGCCGACCGAGAGGTACGTGGGCCCCGTCGGGCTGAGGTACGTCCCCCTCCCCGAGAGGGGCGGCCTCGGCGGGGGTATATAAACTTACATAGACCGCGCGGCCGGGCTTCCCCAGGGCGCCGCGGGGCAGGGGGCCTCCCTCGTCTACGGCGTGGTTTATATCAAGGGCGCCGGGTTTCGGAGATTACCGGCGTATTTATGGGGGTCAATTTTATATACTCGCCAGCATCCCCCTCCATGCGGGGGGACGCCGGGGCGGAGACCATAGTGATCGGACGCCACGTGTACGGCAACCTCTACGACTGCGATAGGGAGCTCCTCCGAGACGAGACGCGGCTCATACAGATAGTCAGGAACGCGGCCAAGATAGCCAACGCCACGCTCGTCTCGGTGAACACGTATAAATTCGGCGTGAACAGCGGCCTCACGGTCTTCGCCATAGTGGCTGAGAGCCATATATCCATACATACATGGCCTGAACACGGCTTCGCCACGGTCGACGTCTACACCTGCGGAAATACGGACCCGGAGGCGGCGTTTAACTACATAGCGAGGGAGCTTAACGCCCAGAGGGTCGAGGTATTTCGCGGCGATAGATCGCTGAGAAGGTAGCACTTAAAAATTGGGATTTTTAGTTCCGCCATGTCGGAGACGTTTAAAGCCGCTTTTCTAGAGATAGCGAATTTTATTCTACAATCGTTGAATAAGCTCGACTTAGATAGTATAGCTAAATTTACAGATCTTCTAGTATCTGCATATAACGATGAAAGGGCCGTCTTGGTGGTCGGCATGGGCCGCAGCGGGCTCGTCGCCAGGGGGTTCGCCATGAGGCTGCGCCACCTCGGGATACACTCCTACGTGCTGGGCGAGACCATCACGCCGCCGGTCAGGAAGGACGACATAGTGGTGGCGATTTCGGGCAGCGGGACGACGCAGATAGTGGTGGCCGCCGCCGAGGCCGCAAAGAAGATGGGCGCCGTAGTTGTCGCCATAACCACCTACATGGATTCCCCCTTGGGCAAACTCGCCGACATAGTCCTCTTCGTGCCGGGCAGGACCAAGGTGGCGGTCATGGACGACTACTTCGCGAGGCAGGTGCTGGGCCTCCACGAGCCCCTCTCGCCTCTCGGCACCTTGTTCGAGGACACCGCCATGGTGGTGCTGGACGCCGTTGTGGCCGACCTAATGAAGCAGTTAGGCAAGAACGAACAGGACTTGGCCAGGAAACACGCTAATATTGAGGTGCCTTAACCTCCGTGTGATGACGACGGTGTGTGGCGAAGATGAGCGGTGGTGACAAATCTGAACCAACCCGCCTTCGGACGGCTACCTCCCCTTGATAGCCTCTATGTCTTCATCCTCAATCTTGACGTTATATCGGAGGAGGAGCTCCTCTAGGGCCGTCTCGACGACGTCGGAGCGGCTCCTGAAAAGCCCCAGCTCCACAAGGGCGTCGAGATTCTCGACCTGTCTATCGGGCAGATTGACCGAGACGACGACGAGCTTCCTGACGCCGTACTTCCTCCTCCTTCTGTCCCCCGCCCTCGCCATAGAGCTATCGATCCATAGTTTTTAATTTTTAATATCCCAATTCACCGACGCCGTGAGGATATTCGTGGGGGTGACCGGGGCTTCTGGGGCTGTATACGCCGTGAGGCTCCTCGAATACCTCCGCAAGCTGGACGCCGAGGTCCACCTATCGGTCTCCAGAACCGCCTGGAAGATAGTCAAGCACGAGGTGGGCGTGGATAGAAACTCCGTGGTCTCGCTCGCCGATTACTACTGGGAGGAGGACGACCTAGAGGCGCCGCCCGCCTCGGGCAGCTTCAAGATGGATGCGGTGGCCGTGGTTCCCTGCTCCACAAAGACCTTGGCCGCCATAGCCAACGGGATCACCACGAACCTCATAACCAGGGCGGCCGAGGTGGCCCTGAAGGAGAGGAGGAGGCTGGTCCTGGTCGTTAGGGAGTCGCCGCTGAGCCTGATCCACATAAGGAACATGGAGATGGCCACGGCGGCCGGCGCCGTGGTCATGCCGGCGTCGCCTCCGTTCTACCACAGGCCGAAGACCTTGGACGAGCTCATCGACTTCTTCGTGGGGAGGGTCCTAGACGCGTTGGGGCTTGAGCACGAGCTCATACAGCGCTGGGGCCGCGACAGGCTAAGGAAATAGGCTGTACACCAGGGGGACCACTATGGGCACGGCAAGGGTCAACACGACGCCGTTCACCACCGCAGGCACGACGGCCTCGGCCCCATATACGGAGCGGTACAGCGGCAGGGTGTTGTCCATAGTCGTCGCGCCGCCTATCGCCAGCGCCGCGTCGGGCCGCACCCGGCCTGCCAGAAGCGGCGTCAATACGAACGTCAGCTGCTCCCTGAAGAAGTTGGCGAGAAACCCCAGCGTCCCCAGGACGGCGTCGCCGGACGCCGAGAGCAGATAGGGACCTGTGAAGCTGTACCACCCCATCCCCACAGCCACCGCCGGGCTGACGCCAAGCCATAGATAGAAGGCCAGGCCCGCCGCCAGGCTCGAGGCAAGCGAGACGAGGGGCACCGCCGCGAGCCTCGGGCTCAGCCTCAGCCCCTTGAGCCGGCCTATGTCGGCGCCCGCCAGGAAGAGCAGTACCAGGAGTATGGGCTCTATGGCCGACGCGTAGGGCGCCTGGACGAAATAGCCCACGGCTATGCCCGCCAGGAGGGCCGACACCGCGACGGCCGACACCCTGGATCCCGACGGCGACTGGGCGCCTCGGCCTCGCGAGGACAGCGCAAACGGCAGCATGGATGCCAACGCCACAGACAGCGCGTAGCCGAGCGACAGCGCGACTATATAGCCCGCGTTGTCCACAACGACGTGCGCTCCCTCGGCCGAGGCCGAAAATATAACCGCCGCCACAACGGCCGTGAAGACGGCCGGGGGGACCCTCAGCCCGAGGCGTCTGCCCGCGAGGTATCCAAGCCCCATGGAGGCGATATATTGGGCCATCTCCGCCGCGAGCTCCATGGACCCGCGGCGTAAGTTGCTTTTATAGGTTGAATATGGTCATGAGACCCGGGGGGAGTAGGCCGAAACTAATCTTCTACATCTCGGCGGGAGGCGAGACGGTAACCAACGCCGACGTCGCCGAGGTGAGAATTTTCCTGAAACTAAGGAGGCCCAGGTGCAGGTCCTGCGGGTCTGTCGTGGGGCCCGACAACGTGGGCTATCTCGGCGTCTATAGGGGAGTCGCCGCCGCGTACTGCTCCAGATGCGTGGAGGCCATGCTCGCCGAGATAGAGGCCGCGTTAGCGTTATTAATGGGAAAGAAGGGGAGGTCGATGATTCAAGGGCTGCCGCTCCCGACCGATGACGAATAAGAACCCCAAATGATCTCGAGGACCTTCCTGAAGACCTCGAGGAACCTATCGCGCAGGTCCGCGGTCTCCTCCCTGCCCACCACGTTGCTTATCACCAACACGCAGGCCGTCTCGAAGCCTCTAAGCCAGCCCAGCATCATTGCTGCGGCGCATTCCATCTCCACCGCGACGGCTCCCCAGGACCTCCAGAGATCTACCGCGCCTGCCTCCGCGTAGAACGCGTCGCTGGACACAACGGGGCCTAGAACTGCGCCGAGGCTCCTCAGCCCCTCGTAGAGCCTGGCCGTGAGCACCGGGGATGGGGCCAACGGCGGACATGCGCCGTCCATATAGGCCGAGAAGATGCCGCCTTGGACCGCCGCGGCCGCCGACGCCACGACCACGTCGCCTATCTTGAGATCCGCGAGGGCGCCCGCCGTCCCTATCCTCACGAAGCGCCGCATGCCCAGCATCTTGAGCTCCTCCATGGCTATGGCCGCCGAGGGGGCGCCGATCCCGTGGGCGACCACGGTCACCGGCATGTCCTTGAAGCGGCCTGTGTAGACCGGATATCTATGCATGTTGACGGGCCTGGCCCCTATCAAGCCCGCGAACAGCTCCGCCCTGGCCGGATCGCCCACGCCTATCACCGTCTCCGCCACGTCGCCCCGAGCCGCCCTTATGTGGTAGGGCATGGGCCTCCAGACACTCCAAAAAATATAAGGATGATGAGGACGGCAGTCTCCTCGGCGGCCTACTCCACCTTTATTTCGAAGCCCTTCTTGGACTTGTCCTTCTTCTCGAGCTCGACTACGAGCACGCCGTTTCTGTAGGAGGCCTTGGTCTTATCGGGCAGGACTTCCCCGGGGAGGGGTATCTCCTTGTAGTACTTCCTGTCCTTTCCGACTGCGCTCACCACGAGGGTCCTGTTGTCGTCGCCGAGGCGAACCTTTATGTCGTCCTTATCGACGCCGGGCATCTCAACGACCACCTTTATCTTGCCCTCGTCCTCGACCACGTCCGTGAGGGGCTCTATCTCGTCCACCACCTCTATCGAGCCCTCCCTTCTGCTCTTCACGTTGCCGAACTCCCTCACCACGGGCTTGCCGTCGGGGCCCATGGTTATCTCGAAGCCGTAGTAGTAAAACCTCGGCTTGCCCCTGCCTTGATACCTCGGCTCGGCGAACCTCTGGAACTCCTCGTCTATCTGTCTCTCCAGCTCCTCAAAAAATCGTTGCCACCTCTTCATTATCCTGTCGAACTCGTCGAACACCGACATGTCCCTCCTTCTATCTCTAGGGATAAAAGCCTTTCTCCGAATTTCGGGCTCGACAGAAAGGTTTAGTATATCGATCTCAGGCCGGGAAAAACGGGGCCTGTTACATCTCACAGTATCCGCACGTACTCCTTGGCCTTCGCGAATATCGACCGCCTCTTAGGCCTGTAGATCTCCCCCACCCAGCCCCCGTGGGGCTCCAGTCGGCTGAACTCAAGCTCAAGCCTTCTAACGGTGACGCCACCGTCGGCTGAGCAGTAGGCCCAGCCGCCGAATAACGATATACACGCCTCCGACCCGTCCTCCGCCGCGTAGGCCTCAACGGAGTACGGGCCTATGAGGCCACCGGCCCCTGCCCTACCAGCTCAGCCATCCAGGGGTATCTCCTCAGAACCTTGGCTATCCTCACGATCTGCCTCCCCGCGCGGGGGGCCCACGTCCTCAGCCAATCGGCGCCGAATACGCCCAGCTCCGGATACTCCCTCAGGAGCCGTTCGACGGGGTCGGCCGGCCCGGGAGGCTCCACCGCGCCCGCGTCCACGCCCGAGCTCATGCCCTCATCCTCCTCGCGGCGCCCTTGACGCCCACGATGGTCGCGCCGGCCGCCTCCGCCAGGCGCATCAGCATCCCGTACTCCCTGCAGGCGGCGAGCCAAAGCGCCGCGGCGTCCTCAAGGGGGATGCGGGGAGGGTTGGGGAGGAGGTCTGGGGCATCGTGGACTTCGCCCTAAACGATATGTACTGCCTGGCGAGGGACTGCGCCGGCGATAGGATCGCTAGGAAGTTCGTCGCCCCCGCTCTGGAGCTCATCATGCTGGAAAAGGCGCTGAGGGGCGAGTTCGATAGGGAGGAGGCGTTGTTGCGCTTCGGCGAAATGTACGCCACCGCGATAGCGGGGGACGGCACGGTGGTGTCGAGGAAGGTCGAGCTGACCGTCGGAGGGGAGCTGGGCGGAGGGGCTACGCTTCTGCGCCTCGCCGCGTTGCGGTCGCTCAACGAGCTCCTTCCCGAGGATCTGAAGTTCGGCGTGCATACGTACGTGGGCAAGGGCATATACCTCATAGATGCCACCGTCGGAGATGCCGCCAGGCTCATGCGCCTCCTCGCGGTGGCGGCGCCCTCCGCCGGCGGTGGGTACTTAAGCCCGAAGTTCGACGGTTTCGTGGAGAAGGCCCAGGTGGAGGTGCGGCTCGACGAAGGGAGCATAAGGAGGACTCCAAAAGGCCTCGTCGCCGCCGATCTGACCATATCGGAGAGCGGCGCCGACGTCAAGTTCAACGTATATCTGCGCGAACACGACATCCTGCTCCAATTCGTCTCGACGGATCGGGGCCGCGCAGAGCTCGCGGCGCGCCTCCTCAAGCTGGCGGGCATCAGCGCTGAGATCGAGAAGAAGGGCGACAAAGATGAGTGGCGCGTCAGAGCTACCACCGACGGGCTGGCGGCTGGGCGCAAGGAGCTCAGGGACGCCCTCGCCGAGGTCGTCAGGAGGGCCGCCGAGGGCGGCTGGGTGAACAGTGAGACGGCCGACCGCTGGCTGGAGAAGCTGGAGAAGGGGCGCGTGCTGATGGAGGGCTGGCCGAAGTACTACGTGGGGACTGAAGGAGGGCGCGCTTGAGGTCAGATATAGCTCCACCAACCTCGGCAACATAGAGCGCGAGGCCCAGCGGCTTAGGGCCATGGGCCTCGTGGAGGGCCGCCACTTCACGGTGAAGAAGCCGGAGGGCGGAGGGGAGGGCTACGTCTCGATCCTCAAGAGGGGCCTTGAGCGCGCCGCCTGGCTTTCTGTCCACGGCTCAAAAGGACAACGGGAGCTTGCGGCGGAGTTCGTAGATCTCATATTGGAGAGGGCTAAGAAGGAGGGTGAGGATGTGCGCAAGAAGGCCTTGGAGATCGTGGAGAGGGGTAGGGAGGTGGGCTCCCTAAGGCTTACAAACATAAAGGGGGCTGAGGTCTTCGTCGGGGGGCAAGAAGTACGTCGTGACCGTCCTCGGCGGAGGTGCCCGGTTCGATAAGGGCAGGGGCGGCAGGACCCTCCTGAGGATTAAAATAACGGCGGAGGTTGACGGCGTAATGCGTGACTACGAGGTGACGTTCGGCAGGCGCGGCAAAGACAACAAGGCCCTGGGCTTCGCCGCGGCTAGGGCCGACGCGCCGGGAGGCAGGGAGGCGGACGCCGAAAGGCTCTCGGCGCTCATAAAGGCCTTGACTGGGAAGGAGCCGAGGATGTACCGCAGGAGCGACGGCAGGATAGATATCGTGTGCTACGAGGGGCACCTTGAGGGTTTCATGCTCTACGCCGAGCTCGCAGAGGTCATTATGAGATGGCTCGAGGAGACCGAAAAGTGATCGGCGTTGTCGTGGGGTGAGGGTCGCAAAAATAACAAAAGAGGCGCATCAGGCGAGCCCGAGGGTGCCGAGCCTGTCCCTCAGTCCGCTGAGCTGGCCGGGGCTCTCGGCCTCTATCTTCACTCTGATGAGGGGCTCGGTGTTGCTCGGCCTTATCAACAGCCTGCCTCCATCTCTAAACCTCACGTCCACGCCGTCTATCTCGTAGATCTCCGCGCCGCCTATGGACTTGACGGAGCTCTTCACCCTGTCCATGACCTTCCTCTGGTCGTCGACCCTTATGTCGATGCGCTCCTCGTAGACCTTGGGGGCCTCGGCGAGTACGTCGTCGAGGGTCTTGCCGACGTCTCTCGAGACCGCGAGGACCTTGAGGGCGGTGTATATGCCGTCGTCGAAATAGTAGTGCTCCCTGAAGCCCACGTGGCCGCTGTACTCGGCCCAGAACGCCGCGTTGTTCCTTATCGCCGCCGGCTTCTGGAAGCTGTGGCCGACCCTCTCCCTCACTATCTTGACTCCCGCCTCCTCCGCCACCCGCTCCAGATATAGGGGCATGGTGGCGTCGAGCACCACGACGTCGCCAGGCTTGGCGTAATATCTCAGCAACATGTAGGCTATTTTCTCCGCCCTAAACGCCTCGCTCCGCGCGGTGACCAGGCCGACGCGGTCGCCGTCGCCGTCAAGCGCCACGCCGGCGTCGAGGCCCTCCGCCTTGACGAGCCCGGCCAGCTGGCGCAAGTTCTCCGGCTTCTCGGGGTCGGGCAGATGCGAGGGGAATCTGCCGTCGGGCCTGCCGTTGATCACGGAGACCTTCTTGAAGAGGCGCTTCAGCAGGGGCCGGAGGATCACGCCTGCGGCGTTGGCCGGGTCGAAGCCTATGGACAGATCGAACTCGCCGAAGGCGTTCTCGAGGTACTGGAAGTACCTCTCCCTGACGTCCTGCACGTAGACCAAGCCCCTCTGGTCCGGCGGCGGGTCCTCCAGCATGTCCCTAAGCCGCTGCAGCTCCTCGGAGGTTAGATCTATGCCTCCCTTATGCATTATCTTGAGGCCGTTGTACTCCGGCGGATTGTGGGACGCTGTTATCATAACCGCGGGCTCGTAGAGCAGGCGGGACGCGAAGTGGGCCATGGGCGTCGTGACGTTGCCCAGAAGCTCGACGTCCGCTATAGGCAGAAGCCCCGCCACGAGGTGCCTCAAGACGTCGGGGGAATGGGTGCGGACGTCCATGCCTATCAAGACCCTCCCCCCGCCGAAGAACTTGCCCACGGCGTAGCCTATACGCCTAACGACGTCGGGCGTCAAGTCCCTCCCGTAGACCCCCCTGACGTCATATGCCTTGAAGACACTCATGTCATCTACTGACGCAAGGTTATATATTTTTAACAGCAGTAAAAACGTGAGTCCGGTGTAGCGGATCTCCCGCTACATGAGGGGCACGTGCCTAGTTGGCTTCGTATGGAGGGGGGTGGCCTCCCGCTTGCTGTGTCTTATGTACGACTTGTACGGCCCCGACGGCGGCTTGTCTCCTCTAGCCACTTCTCTATGGCGTCTGCGAGCTCGGCGTAGCGCTTGAAGCCGTCTAGGTGCTTCTTGTTGCACTCTATAATTATCCTGCCGTCACCCGTGTGGTACACCTTCGGCTCCTTGCCGGTGAGGGCCTTTATAAGCGCTGAGAGCCTCTCGGCGTCTGCTTGCCTGCTGTTGGACCTGGCGGCGGTGTAGCTCACAGCCGCGTTGTTTCTGCCGCTCCTGGCGTAGGTAATTGTGTAGTCGCTCCTCACGCCGTCCACCTCCGCCGTTATATTAATTCTCAACAACTTCTTACCGCCTTCGCTCTCCTTACGCTCGGCTCCTCCGTCTATTACCTTCACCACGTGCTCCTTGCCACCCACCTCGACCTCCTTCTCGAAGCCCTTCAGCGTTAGAGAGCCTCTAGTCCTCCCCTCATCCACGATCTTTTTGACTTTTTCGTAGACGTCGTCGCCCGCCTCCTTTGACCTCTGGAGTATGTACTTAACGAACTCGGCCGCGAGCCTCCGCTGCTCGCCGGAGCCGTGAACCGATAGCCACGCGGCGTGCTCAAGGCCCTTCCTACGGATATTCACGTAGCCCTTCTCGCCGCCCTCTGGCATCTTCACCGTGAAGTGGACGCCCTCTTCAAGCCCCATGGCCCTAAACCGTTGCCTCTCCCGCTCTATGCTGTCGGGGTTGATGGAAGCATATCTGACCTCAAGCGCGCCGCTACGCGCATGCCCCATTTCGTACTTCGGCCAACCTTCCATCAGCGTGAGGCCGCTTTTCAGCTTCTCAAGCCAGCGTTCTGCCTTCTTCTCATCTACCCAGCCGTTGCTACGCGCCGTCTCGACGATCTTGACGAGGGCGTCCCTAAGCTCCATGCGCCCAGCCGCAAGCATGTCGGTAGTGGCCCAGATGCGCCATACCTCTCTGTTGCTCATCTTCTTCTTAACCTCCGTGCTGATGCCCGCGAGCCTTAGAAGGCGGGCCGCGAGTTCCACGCTGTCTCGATCCGTCGATTGGAATTCGAGCGTGATCTCTTTCCACAGATATATACTGTACTTGACGGCGGCGCCGGCCTCCGATATGGTCAAATCAGCGGCGACGCCGCCTTTGGTCAGCCTTATGTTGTCGAACCGCACCTCCATCTGGGTCTCCCTCACAAACTCGTTGAACTTTTCGCTTAAGTACCTGCCACCGGCGGAGGGCGCAGTCACGGCGAGAAAGCGCTTAAACCTCGCCGCATCTCCGCCGATTGCGGCTATGCGGTAATATCTGCCCTCACCCACGTATATACGCGCGTTGAACTTCAGATCCTCGGACAGGAGCTCGTTGAGTAGCCGTAACGTAGCGAGGCGCAGGAGCGTAGCCCCACCGCCCAGCTCACCCCCTACGGTCAGCATGACCTCCCTCGGCCCCACCGTGCCGTCCCCCGCTATCGCGGTGGCGTACATCTCGCCGAAGCGGAGCAGGGCCTCCTCTCTGTCGAACTTGTTGTTCAGCGCCTTGTCCAGCATGACCAGCTCTAGGGCTGGGGCTACGAACTTCCTGACAATCTTGTCGTCGGCGCAGTTCCTAGCCAGGCAATACACATAGGGATCCTCGCCGCTGAGGATGCGCTCAACGACGCCCCGAACCTCCCCCGTAGAGACGCCGACCGCCTTAGCAAGGCTTTCAATGAGCCCCTCCGCATATTTCTTGTACCCCTCGGCGTAGTAGATAATCGCCCGGGCCAGCTCTTCGGCGTGATCGCCGGCTATCCTCCCGCCGCTCAACTCTTCCACCGCCATGGCCAGCCTCTTGGTCCGCTCTTCGCGCCATCTGCCGTCGTCCATGCCCCTCCTGGCCTCGACGAAGTGGACGAAAAGCGCCAGCTCGCTAATTATCTTCCTCATGAGGCCCTCCCTCTCGGCGTCCTTCGCTCTCTCGGGGCCGATCCAGGGCTTCAGCGTGTCGGCCATTTCCTCCACCCTCTTCAATACCCAGCTCCAGTCTATGGCGTCTACCAGCTCCCGCCAGCTCTTGACGGTACGGCCTAGGAGAGGCCCCAGCTCTTCTCCCTCCTCGGCGATGATGTCGTCTAAGCGCTCCCTACGCCAGCGCATTTTGACGTTGGGCTTCACGCCCTCTTCAGTGACGTTGGCTCCGCCCCTGGTCGACTCCGGCTTGCCGAAAAGACCGATGTACCAAGCCGCCTGCCGGGTATCGGCGGTGGCGGCCTCTACCCATTTTCCGGCGAACGACACGTCTGTGTTAAACCACTCCAGCGCCTGCCATATCTTCTTAATCCCCGAGAGGTCTGGCGCCATCTTCATCGCCTCCTCCACAAAACGCTTCAGCACCTCCTCACTAGCCTTAGAGTAAGCCACCCTCTCTATTTTCAGCACGTCTGCATGCACCTCAACGCCGCCGTATGCCCTAAACACCTCAAAACCTCCCTTGACGCGTCTAAACACGAGGTCCTCACTAACGGCTCTGCCCAGTAGGTAACGCAGAAGCGCCGAGGCGGCCCTGTCCTCCCAGCTGGGCTGACCCATAGATCTCCCGCGCCGTCCTGGGTGGGACGGATCCACCGCCTCGCCGCGCCCCTTGGCGATCTCCCCGGCCTTGTCGTAGGCGCCCCTCGGCGCCGACAACACAACATCCGCCAGCGCTCCCTCGCCCGCAAGCAACATGGCAACGTGGCCGTATATCCCGCCTCTGGCAATCGAAAGAAGGGCGGCGTAGGCCTTAGTCCCCATATTGACGTCTGAGTACTTGTTCAACTCGCCGCTTCTTGCTTCCGCCAGCTCATCCGCCTTCTTTATGTCCACCTCCAGGCGGGGCTTGAGCTTTTCGTACATGTCGCGGCTGTGCGACGCGTACAGCGCCAACACGGTGTTCAGCTCCCTCCTCACTTGCTCTGCCGCCTCCTCCAGCCTCCTCTGCGCCTTGTGGAGCCTCTCGATTTCGCCGGCCGCCACCGCGAACTCCTGCCTCTCGGCCAGGCCCCTCGCCCAGCGGTACAGCTCGGCCCACTCCCCATAGGCCTCGGCGCTCCTCACAAGCGCTCTGTAGAGCACAAGCGCCGCGACAACTGCGGCGTCCCTCTCCGCCTCGTCCTTCGTCCTAGCAAGGGCGCGCCTCAGCTCCGCGAGGGGCCTGGGCAGATTCGCCGATCCGGCCAGCCTCAGAAGCGCCGTGTACGGCCTCTCTCCCCTCAGAGGCGTCTTGAGGACCTCGTCGACGGCCCCCTCGTCCATCCTCCACCGCTCGTACCTCTCGGCCAGGGCCCTGAACCTCTCCGCCGCCCTCTCTCCCGTCTCCGCAAGCCCAACGAAGAGCGGCAGGCCGGCCGCCGCGTAGGCCAGCCTGCCCAGCTCGATGAGGCCCCAGAGGCCCATGGCGGCGGAGGCCGCCATCAAGCCGGCCGCGGCCAGGAAGAGGTACGCCTTGTGGGCGTCCACCCAAGCCAGGACGCGCGCGACCGCCTCGACGAAGAGCTTCGCCGGCCCCTCCACGGCTCCTGGCCCCCTCGAAAAGCTCCTTCGCCGTGCGGCTGATAGCGTGGTCGATACGGGGCCGGAGCGGCGCGCCTGCGGCGCGCAACAGCTGGCGCGCATCCGCGCGGCCCCCCCTAAGGCTCGTGAGCAGGACCGAGATCGGCGTGAAGGCGGAGCACGGCCCCCGCTGGCTCGCCCTGGCGGGCTTCCACAGGGACACCCTCAACTGGAGGGAGGCGAGGCTCGCGGCGATAGGGGCGGAGGTCAGCAGAGTCAGGGAGTGCGCCGGAGCCCCGATCTGCCGTCCGCTAGGTTTATAGATGTGGAGCTGAGCATCTGCGTGAGGCTCGGCGGCTATGCCGATCTGCCGCTCCACGCGGGCCACGTCCCGCCGTGGCTGCTCTCCAGGATGAGGGGACTCTCGGCGCTTCTGCTCACGATTATGTACGACCTATGGGGCGAGGAGGGGATACTCGTCAGGCTGGCGAGCCCTGTGTTCTTCCAGGCCGTGAACGACCTGATAGGGATGGATTGGGACTCCAGCGGCAGCACGACGGTGACGACGGCGGTTCTCAAGTACGCCATGGAGAAGGCCGATCTCCCCATAAGGATAGCCGGCGGCAAGGGCGAACGCGCGTTGAGGACGCCGGAGGAGCTGAAATCATTGGCGGACCGCTGGGGTCTAGACGGGGGAGCTCTGGCCGAGGCGTCGAGGCTGGTTGCCAAGGTCGACAGCGCCTTGGTGCAAGACGGCTACTCTATATATCACCACGCGTTCGTCGTCACCGCGAGGGGGCGGTGGGCCGTGATACAGCAGGGGATGAACCCAGCCGCGAGGATGGCCAGGAGATACCACTGGCTGGAGACCGACAGGTTTTTCGACGATCCCCACAGCGGGATTGTGGGGATCAAGGCCCGCGCCGTGCTGAACCTGGCCTCGTCTAGAAGCTCGGGGAACAGATCGGCGATACTCGACCTAGTCTCCTCGGGGCCCGAGAAGGTGGCCAGGGACTTGATGCTGCTGACAGGCCAGACCACGCTCGTCGGGCCTGCCTACTACCACCCCTACGTTGACCTCAGGAGGCTTAGGTCGGAGATAGGGGACCCCCGCCGCGTGGCCCAATCCCTGCCTAGAGACGCGTCGAGCTTCAGGGAGCTGGTGCTGCACAGGGGCGTCGGCCCCAAGACCCTCAGGGCGCTCGCCCTGGTCGCCGAGCTGGTATACAGAAGCCCCGCGGACTGGGCCGACCCCGCCAACGTGGATCCCTTCAAGTTCTCCTTCGCCGTGGGGGGCAAGGACGGCGTCCCCTACCCCGTGGACAGGAAGACCTACGACGAGCTGATATCCCTGTTGGAGGCCATGGTCGACGCCGCCAGGAGAAGCGGCGACAGGGGAATATACAGATATCTATCCTCCCTGGCCTCCAAGGCGGCCGGGTGGACCCCTCCGCCGGGCTTCAAGAGGCCCACTCCCTAGACGGCGCCGGGCGGCCCGGCGGTTTGCTTAAAAACGTTCCCTACGGCTCTCCAGATGGAGATACTCCTCGAGGGGCCCCAGGAGCTCGCGGCCAAGGACGGGCGGAGGTACGTCCTGCGGGAGTTCAAGATGGCCGACCTGAGCTCGGTGGTCTCGATAAACAGACGCGTCCTGCCCGAGAACTACCCCGAGTGGTTCTTCGTGGAGCACCACATGTCCTTCCCGAAGGCCTTCATAGTGGCCGAGATGGGAGGGGAGCTCGTCGGATATATGATGAATAGGGTGGAGTACGGCTGGAGCTATATAAACAAGGGCAAGGCGGCCCACAAGGGGCACGTGGTCTCCATCGGCGTCCTCCCCCACGCGAGGAGGCTCGGGATAGCCACCAACATGATGATAAGGGGCATGAAGGCCATGAAGAAGTTCTACGAGGCCGAGGAGGTATTCCTCGAGGTCAGGGTCAGCAACACGCCCGCCATATCTCTCTACAAGAAGCTCGGCTACGAGATAGCGGGCCGGATACCGCGCTACTACAGCGACGGCGAAGATGCCTACATCATGGCGAGGGCGCTGGCCGACCTCTAAAAATTAATACCTCCGCGAGGATGTATACGGGCCGGACCGCCGCGCGTCCGCGCGGCTGTATGAAAGGCCCGCCCGCGGCCGAGCCGCATAACCACCTCGCCAGGCCCTCAGCCCGCCTGGAGAGACCTCACGTGGGCAACGCCATGTCAGTAGGCATGAGCTCCGGCGGCGCGGACCCCCAGCGAGGCGGGCCGGCCGAGGTCGCCGGCCTGGAGCGACGGAGGCCCTCACTCGCCGAATTTCTCGGAGAGGCCTAGGTAGCTCGCTATGGTCGGCATGACGTCCATGCCCCTTATTCTGCCCAATGCGCCGCGCCAGCAGGTCAGCTCGCTGAACTTGTCCACGTCGTCCCTCACCACGTCGGGGCCGTAGAGCAGTATGGGGACCGGCTCCCCCGTGTGTTCCCTCACCGAGATGGGCGTCGCGTGGTCCGAGGTGACGACCACATAGTTCTCCTCCAGCACGGCCTCGTAGGGCCTCAAGGCGGCGTCCAGCCTCTCGATTACGTCGACCTTGCCCCTGAAATCCCCGTCGTGGCTCGCGCTGTCCGTCCCCTTGACGTGGAGAAAAACCAGGTCGTACCTCTTGAGGAGCTCGACGGCCAGCTTCACGGCCTCCTCGAACTTGTCGAATTTGGTGCCGCCTAGGCCCTCGGCGCTGTAGAGATCCATGCCCACGGCCTTGGCCACCCCCCTTATAAGGGCCACGCCGGCTATGGCGGCGCCCTTGACGTTGTACCTCTGCCGCAACGGCTCCACGGTCGGCATGTAGCCGCCGCCTCTCACCAACACGGCGTTTATCAACGGCTCGCCCCTGGCCGCCCTCCTCCTGTTGGCCTCGAGGTCCTTCGAGTACGCCGTAAAGGCCTCCGATATGTAGTTCACCACCTCGGCGGCGGCCTTCGCCTCCTTGCTGTCGTCCAGCGGCTGCGAGCGCCTCAGGGGCTCTCCGGTCTTGTGGGGGTCCGTGTCGGACACCCTGTGGGACACAGCGCCCCTCAGCACCAAGACCCCCCTATGCTCCACGGTGGATCTGTAGATGGCGGCCACCCCGAACCTCCGCTCCACCTCCTCCCCTATCTTCGCCATGGCCGCCTCGACCTCCCTGGCCTCCTCAGGCGCCACGTACCTCCCGGCCCTTCTGTCCACAACGACGCCTCTGGCGTCGACCGTGGCCAGATTCGTCCTAAACGCGACGTCGCCCGGCCTCAGCTCCAGGCCGGCGCCAAGCGCCTCGAAGGCCCCCCTGCCCGTGTAGTACCTATAGGGATCGTACCCGAAGAGGGCCAGATGCGACGTGTCGGAACCCGGCCTCACGCCGGGCGATATGGGGTCCATAACGCCGCAGGAGCCCAGAGAGGCCAGCCTGTCTATGACGGGCTTCAGCGCGGTAAAGAAGGGCGTGGCGCCGTTCCTAGGCCTATCGCCCCCTCCGTCGAACAATACCCACAGCACAGACGTCATGTGGCACTTCCCGAACCGATTTTTAAGTCTGAGGCCTCCGGCACGGGATCCAGCTCCGGGGCGGGGCGTCGCGCCGCGGCTTCGGCCGGCCGCGGAGGGCGCAGCCTCCGGCTAACGCCGTCCGGCGCAGGAGGGATCCAGAAGGGACGCGACGCTTCTGCCGAGCTCGGTCGGCGTCCCGTCGCCGTCGACAAGCCCCATGTCGACCAAGGCCCGATGCGCCGATCCGGCCCCCCTACACGCATCAACCAGTGCCTTTTTCTCCTCGCCGGTCATGGCCTCTAGATACGCCGCGGGCCCCCGCGCCCTTAAACATCTGAGCAACAGCTCGCCGGTCCTCGACAGCCTGTAGTAGACGTGGTGCTTCCTCACCTCGTGCGCCGTCTTCATCCTGGCCTTATCCCTCTTGAGGACGCGGCCGCCGACGCGCTCCACGAGGCCCGCGGCCTCCAGCTCCTCCAGCGCGGCGAGCACCGAGGCGAGAGGCGCGTCGAGCGCCCTCGATATGGACTTGCCGTAGTCGACCCCGGCCCTCTTGAGATGAAGCAAGATATCTACGTGAAGTTTTTTCCTCAAGACATTCATTTAATGAGAATTGGTATTATAAATATAGCGAAAAACAAATTAAATAGTACAATGGAAGTGATGATTACATATATACGATTCCGCTCCCTTATGAACTGCACCATACCTGTGGCAAGCGTCAAGACGGGGGTTGCTATCAAAACGATCAAGCCCAGCAGGATCACATCTATTCCGTTGAGCTCGGCGCTTCCTGAGAGGACCTGGGCTGGGCTTATCAACGACGTATTGATCAGGGAATGGGGATCGGACAGCTGTTGCAACATGTGGGGCGCGGGCGGCCTCACGACTAGGAGGGCGACGCCTACCGCTATCAGCGCTACGCTTATTATTACGCCGATCCTCAGGGTGTAGCCGATAACGTCCTCGAGGTCCATATCAAGGATAGAGGCCGAGCCCTCTTAGGAGCATCTGCACGCCCAATATGGCCAATATGGCCATAAGGATGTAGCGTATGGTGACGTTTCTAAGCCTCAGGAGGACCTTGCTGCCGACGAAGGAGCCGGCGAGGACGCCTATAGCAGTCGCGGCCGCGAAGAAGGGCTGTATATAGCCGAAGAACCAATATATGGAGCTGCCGGTCGCCGCCGTGACGCCTATCATGAAGTTGCTCGTGGTCGTCGACACCTTCATGGGGAGGTTCATGGCCCAGTCCATGCCCAACACCTTCAGCGCCCCGCTGCCGATGCCGAGAAGGCCCGATACGACGCCTGCGACGAACATTATGAGCTCGCCGAGCCACCACCTCACTCCGTGGTAGTCCACCTCTCTGCCCAGCGCGGGGTCGTAGTAGCGCCCGTATAGCTGGAGCCACTTGGTCCACCTATCGGGCGGCATAGGCTTCGGCAGCTCGTACCTCGACCTGGTTATCTGCGTGTATATGGAGCCCAGCAACACTATGGCGAACACGATATATATAACGTGTTGCAGATTGTGGGCGTAGACCCAAGCGGCCGTAAGCGAGCCCACGATGGAGCCGCTGGTGGTGGCTATCTCCAGCGATATGCCTATACGTACGTTGGTCACCCTGTCGCGGACGTACGCCGACGCGGCGCCGCTCGACGTGGCTATGGTCGAGATCAAGCTGGCGCCCGCTGCGTACCGTATGGGGATCCCGAGGAAGAGCACGTATATGGGTACGAGGAACGTGGCGCCGCCGAGGCCGGTCAAGGAGCCCATGAAGCCGGCCGCTAAGCTGGTTAGGGCCAGCACGGCGAAGAGCGATAAGGCGTCAAGCATATCCTTCGGCCGCCCCAGTAATAAAAACTTTGCTCACGGAAGTATTTAAATAGCCGAATCTGGACGCCAGTGGAGGCGCTGGAGCCTTTGTACGAAGTGGGCGTTAAGCTAATAGACGAGGTTATGCCGAAACACGACAAGGTGGTCAAGACGTGGGAGATCTTGACGACCGACGAGGAGATAGAGGCCTACCTCGAGATGTCCAACGTCTTCACCGTCAAGCGTCTGTACTACAACGACCACGGCCCCGTACACTCGAGGATAGTTGCGGGGAGCGCCATGGCGATATATAAGGTCCTCTACGAGGGCGGCTTCAAGCCGAGCGTGGTCAAGGACGGGGTGGGCGACGTCGAGGACTCGCTGGCGGTGACGCTCATAGGGGCGTACCTCCACGACATAGGCAACAGCGTCCACAGGACGCACCACCCCATATACTCGGCCATGATCGCCGATAGGGTGGTGGGCAAGATCTTGGAGCCGATATACGGCCCCACCAAGAAGATGTACATGCTGAAGCAGGAGGTGATGCATATAGTGTTCTGCCACGACGAGGCGTATACCTGCCTAACCTTCGAGGGGGCGGTCGCCAAGATAGCCGACGGCACCGACATGGCCGAGGGAAGGGCCAGGATGCCCTACGAGATCGGGAAGAACGACATACACGCCCTCTCGGCCCTGGCCATAAGGCGCGTCTACGTGAGCAGGGGCAAGGAGCGGCCCCTGGCGATCTACGTCTATATGGACTCGGAAACCGGCATATTCCAGGTGGACGAGGTGCTCGGCAGGAAGATAGCCACGTCGGGGCTGGCGCCCTACGTGGAGGTCCGCACCTACGTCCAAGGCCGGCCCTGGATCGTCAGGACCTTCGAGACAACCCACGTGATAAGGTAGCCCGTCACTCGAGCTTTATTATGCGGGACGCCCTCTCCAGGTCCGCCCTAACCACCTCGACGAAGGCCTTGGCCCTATAGCAGGGAGGGGCGCCGTCGAGTATGGGCACTATTTTTATATAGAATTCGTACTCGCCCTCGCCGGCCAGCCCGTCCATGCTCTTGGACACGTCCCTGAGCCTGTTCACCTGGGCCCCCTCTATCGGGTCGGCCACGGCGGCCAGGCCGATCAGCTTGTTGGTATCCCTCACGACCACTCCGTAGCGGCCCTCCCCCGTCTTGACCAGCGCGAGGTGCATGGGCAGGACCGATATGTCCAGCTTCTCGAAGAGATCGGCGGCGCCGTATATGGCCCTCTCCACCAAGGCGCCGGCGCAGGAGGCCAGCGAGGCCCTATCCACGCAGCTGAGGTTGCAGGGAGTGCACGGCGGATGGATGGCCCTGACTAAATCCGCCGTGTATTTGGCCTCGTCGGGCCTGGGCTGTTTGCCGTAGCCCCTCAACACGGCGTCGACCGCCTCGGCCAAGCCCTCGCACCCGTCGCCCAGCCTCTCCACGACGTCCCTAACTACGCAGTTCCTCAGCGCCGCCTCCCTCAGCGCGGAGAGCGCCTCGCGCCGCCTCCCCTCGTGGATCAGCCTCCCGATCTCTAGGGCCTGCCGCGAGAACACGCCGCCCGCCGACATGCCGAGCGCGCTGAGGGTCGGCGTTATGGTCCTCGCCAGGCTCCTGCTGAGGCCCAGCCTCTCGAGGTACCTGCCGACCACGGGCCCCACCTCGGCCTCCCCCCTGAGGTAGGAGAGGTAGGCCTCCTCGGCTATCTCCAGAAGCCTGTCGGGCGGGACCCTTATGTACCAGGAGTTGTAGATGCATCTGGCCTCCAGGGCCGACTTGAGCTCGGCGCAGAGCGCCTCCAGATCGGCCTGGCTCCTCACCTCGTAGAGCCTCTCGCCAACCTTGACCTGCACGGCAACTACCGACGGCGCAAATTATTAAGTGCCGGGCAGGCAGGAGAATATATGGATAATAAGCTACGCGGGGCGGTCCTCGAGGCGCTGGCCAGAGGAGACGTCGAGGCGGCCAGGAGGCTCCTCGCCGACGTGCACCGCGAGAAGGCATACCTCCTGGGCGACCACTACCTAGGCAGGGACGTGGCTGACGGAGCCGCGAGGCTCCACGCCCTCCACATAGCGCTGATATCCCTGCTGTACGGCGAGGCCGAGGCGGGGGGCGTGACCGGCGCCGACCTGGCGCTGGCGTCCTCGTTCGCGAGGGCCCGGGCGACGTGCGGCCCCGTGGAGCCCCCGACGGCGCCCGAGGGGCTGGCCGACCTCTACAGAGCCGCCGCCCAGGAGCTGTCCAGGCTCGTGGAGGAACTATGCTCGAGGAGCTGATGGAGAGGGCGGAGGCCGCCGCCAGGAGGAGCGGACGCCGCGGCTGGGCCCTCGTGAGGCTCTCAGACCTCTCGATAGTCGGCGTCTTCAAGACGCCCGCGGAGGCCAGAAGGGCGGCGAGGGAGCCCGGCCTCTACCTCCTGACGGAGGTATAGGGGCGGGCGGCGCGCGGGCCGCCATATAGGCTATATATGCCGGCCGACCCGCCCGGCCGCGCGCGGCCGAAGCCGCCGACGCGTCCGTAAACCGCTACGTAAAATATTTATACACTATACAAACATAAAGGCATGGACAGGAAGAAGCTAGGTCTCTTGGGCTTCGCCGCCATCGCGCTCGCCGCCATATCGCTGGCAGCTCTGCAGTTCACCAACGTGACGAACTGGTCCGTAAACGCCACACTGCCCCCGGCCATGAAGTACGCCGGCGCCGACACCGGCATAACCGGCCGCAGCGACGGCTCGGGCTATAGTAATTACATATATGTCACATACTACTATGACTCCAACACCGGCCTCAACATAACCAAGATATCGATCGTGGGCTTCACCGGCGATGTGACCAACTACACCAGTGCGCTACAGGTATGTAATCGTTACTATAACGGCCCACTCACGGTATATATAACGTACATAGGTCCTGTTGGTAATTCGCAATACCAACAGTACGTGGATCAATTCGTGGTATATAATCCTAACAATCCAGGAGAGTGGGTAGGTTTCAATAGTAAAGGATCAAAAAACCCCGGACCAATTTCGCTTGGCCAGATCCCGTATCACCAGTGCATGCCGCTCGGAGTCTCTGTCTTGGTGAATGCTAGTAATTATAACATTAATCCCAGCGCATTTGATGGGAATACTCCGTTGGCGACTTACGAGGTTGACATAACGTTCTCTACATCATAATAAATATTTGCATGGATAAGCGTCAAATTAAACGTTTTTTGGTGTCGTTTTTCCCGTTTCTTGTTTTTCTGATATCTGTAGCGTCCCCCTCGGGGGATTATGTCTTTAGGTCGGTTCAGCCGGCCTCGCTCCAGCCGTCGCCGCCGCCCTACGTTGCGTTCAGGAACGGGACCTTCTACCTCTACAGTTCTCCCTTCGGGACCTGGAGGTATCCCGGCCTCATATCGGTGTCGGTCAACGGGCCTTTGATATATATAAATTCCGACTGCCCCTTCGGCCTTCCGACGTACCTCAGGGGCCCTGGCGGCTACGAGCTGGACGTCTTCGTGCCGCCCGGCTATCAAGGGACCTGCAGGGCCGAGCTCCTCTACGGCTCCTGGAGCGCTGAGTACGTCTTCAAGGTCAGGGAGGTCGACTGGTATCCGGGCGTCGACGT
>Ga0081534_100181_pt1 | contig 23098 bp, 24 predicted proteins | sample MonGeyMetagenome_FD_71019 | JGI IMG/M metagenome (GOLD analysis project Ga0081534, IMG submission 71019) | Hypoxic/sulfidic aquatic microbial communities from Monarch Geyser, Yellowstone National Park, USA - MG (SPAdes) v1 (version 2) | ecosystem: Environmental > Aquatic > Thermal springs > Hot...
AAGAAACGCCGCAACTATTATCAACCATTCAGCACCACTTATCAGCCCAAAGTCAAGGCCCACTTTCCTTAAACTCCTTCCCTGATGAGGTACTGTATTTTCATATGATTCATCCATCTAGTAATTTATTCACATAAGATATATAAATATATATTATATTTTCAATATCCCTTTCTTTCAATATTTTATAAGAAATAATCAATACAAATATTGATAAACCAAATTCTAATGATGCTAAAATTCCATGTGATACTTCAATAAATTCTATTGGAGTAAAAAAATATGGAATATGGATTTATATCAATATATTGACCATTCAAATATTCAATTCCTACAGAATAATTCATAAAAGCATTTAATGTTATTATTAAAAAACCAGACATCGCTGCAAATATTCCAATTAAATACATAAATATTGGATGTAATATCGAATTATTATATTTTTTAAATGAATAGAAATATATACCTACAAATAAAGATTCCATGAAGAATGCTAAAATTTCTATATATAATGATATAATTGCCGTATTACTCACTATTTGCATAAATTTTGGGAATAATATATACATTTCAAGAGCGACAATTATACAGACAATGTTCCAATTGCAAAGGGCATTCCAATTGTAATTGATGCTATTATAATATGTATAGCAAGAGAAGATGCAAAAATAATCCTATCAATATCATATACGGGTAACATAAAAATGTTTATAGTTTATATATTTTAAAAAAATTTATTTAAAGAACAAATATAGCAGCAGATACAACAGTTGTATAATCCTTTACAGTAGCTTTTTTAAATATTTCAAATTCCTTATCTATTTCTATATTATACATTGACTGTAGCATATTTTTTGCCATATTTTTTGCATATCCTTCTTCCTTTCCAGTATAATATCCATGATACTCTGTAAAATACCCATTATATTTTTTATCTTTAGGCAATGCTACTCCAACTGATGAAAATATTTCTTTACCTTCTTCATTTGATGTAAATCTTGCTAGAACACAAAATACAATCTGACCTGCTTTTAGGTACTTTAATCCTTCATCTATATCTATAATTTTTAAATTTGGTGGTGCTATGCTAGATACTGAGACTAAATTAAACTTCTCTATTTTTGCATCTCTCAGTGCATATTCAAAACTTAACAGTGGATCATCTGCTACACCTATACCAGAAGCAAAGAAAACCTTTTTTGGTACTAGACTCCGCGGGTTCATAAAATAAAAAATTACTTTTATGATTTATAAATCATCTAGAGGATGAAGCCAATCTTTCTAACTCCAATTTCTTTTGTATTGCAAATGATTCTACTGAATTTTTATATGCATCTATTATTTCTTTTGCCAATGCGCTTGCCATATCTTTTTTATTTCTAGAACTATGATATGCCCCCCAAACAATATGCCTTATAGCAAGATCAATTCTTCTTAAAGGTGAAATATCTACTGCCTTTGGATATCTTGCACCACCCATTTCTATATTTGTTATTTCTTCTCTTGGAGCAGCATTTTCTATCGCTTTTGTTAATACCTTTATTGGATTTTGTTTTGTTTCCTTTTCAATTATTTCAAATGCTTTTATCAATATTTTTAATACTTTATAATATTCTCCAGAAGCATAATATGATGTAAACTTATGTTTTCCACCATAATGACCTGGAGTCATTAATCTACCAATTAATCTCTCTATAATTGGTATGTTTTTTCTTCCAAATCTTCTATTTTGATATCTACCATTTGTCTTTGGAACATTATATGGCCTTAAATTCATAAATGCCCTTAAAGTTTCATCTTCTACATCTATTTCATATTTCCATCTTCCAAGAAATTTTAAATCATCAATATTATTTACCATTAAAAATAATATTAAAGAATAAATTAAAAAATTATTCTGATTCTTTTATTGCCTTAACTAATACTGGTATTAGTGTTAGTACAAATAATATTACAAAACCCCATGCAAATATGCTCTCTACATTTGCTGAAATATTTGAATATCCAACAGTTAATACTGATAGAGATGATATAACAAATATTGAATATATAAATACTTGGATAAATGGTTTTATATTTTTATAATATGCATTTTCACTTATATTTTCTGTTATATACCTCATTACAATTAATCCAATTGATAATATTACAAATACACCTATTATATTATCAAATAATGTATATTGAAATCCTAATAGTTGTAGAGAATAATATGTTATTATCCATACAAATCCTAAGAATAGCAATAGTTTCAATAATTCTGCTACATATTCATTATATCCTTCAATTAGTATATATAGGTATGATGTGAAGAATATGGAAAATATTATACCTGCTGCTATTATTAATACAACTATTGATATCAATAATAATGTTGAAGAAACTGTCATTGTCAATTGCAATATATTGGATATATTATAATATTGGGTTGTTGTTAATAAGTTTGGCATCAATGATAATACACTATTAAATACCAATATTCCCAATATTATTCCAACTAAATATGATAATAGAACTGCTACATTTATCTCTGGCATTTTACTAAATGTTGATTTTAATTTTTCATATAAATTCCCTATCTTTATATATTTTGCAAATAGCCAGTCCAATACTTTATATGCTATCCACCCAACAAAATAACCTATTATGCCACCCAATACTAAAAAACCAATATAATAAACTATAGATATCAATAAGTCATATACCATTTATTTTTTATGTAATAAAATCATATAAACATTGTTTTTGTTATTAGAAAATAACAACTATTTTCCCTATCATATATTCAAAAATAAAAACTATCTTCTAGCTTTTTCTATCTTGCCCTTTCTTAATAATTCCAAAGGTTGTCCATTTACTAATATTACTTTATATCTTACTCCAGGTATTGAACCTATAGTTCTTCCTTTTGGTCCACCTATTCCAACTATTAATACATCATCATGCTCATCAATATATTTTACTGCTTTATCACCAGGAGCAAAGGCTGTAACAATTTTACCATTTTTCTTTAATTGTACTTTCACACATTTTATCATTCCAGAATATGGTTGCCTTTTTTCAATCTGTACTTTTTCTAATACAATTCCAGATGCCATTGGACTTCCTTCCAAAGGATCATATTTCTCTTTTAATTTTAATATTCTTCTCTTCCAGTCTTTCTTACTCCATCTAAATTTTTTTCTATTTTCAATTAATTTCTTAGCAGCAAATAATCCATTAGCCATTCTTTAATATAGATATAACAGAAATTTTAAATGGCTTTTTCAATAACAAACCAACTTCTTCATTCGAATAATTCAATACTTCTACTTCAAAATTTCCCAACTTCTGATAGTATTCTATATCCTTTTTTATATTTTCAGGAGCATTCTTTGCTAAAAATATTTTTTCTACTTTTCCCCTTTTGATCATTTTCAAAGTTCTATTATATCCAATAATTATACTTTTCTCATCAACAATTCTCTTTCTTAAATCATCAAATGTTACCATAAAATTTATCTATATAAAAAATATTTTTATTCCTTATCATCCTTCTTATTTCCTACAAAATATATATCATATAAACCTGTACCTAAGTATATTGGTTGATTCATTATAGAATTATCTATTCCACTTAATACTTTATCAGATTGCCCCATTATTGAAGATCTAACAAATATAGAAACTGGAGTTTCAAATGCTGCTTTTGATAATGTAGATTCTTTTTCTGCATGTAAACCATATCTATTAATACCTAAATATGTGCCATACCATGTCAACATATCTGCCACTAGCATAAAATGCCTTACATTTACGCTAAGACCCTGGTTTTCATATAATCTAACTAATTCCTGTAATATTGCAGCTCTAGTAGCTTCTATTCCCAAAACTCTTTCTATTTCTCTTAGATCATTTGTATATACTTTTGTATAATCTACTTCTGGTATTTTCATAATTTCCAATAAATTAGATCCGATAGTATATATTACATATTCATTATCTTCTTTCTGTATAGTTACATCCTTAATTCCCTTTATTCCCTTTATTAGTATTTTCTTTACCATTTCTTTAAGTAAATATAATTCCCTTGCAGATAATTTTGGAGCAGTTATATATATTTTTTGTTTATCATTTTCAACCTTATATTTCTTTATTTTCTTTTTTAATATTCTAAATACTTCATCAAAAGTTAATTCTTCTTTTTTCAATTTTTCTTTATCCAAAATAATTATTATCTTATTTTCGAATACATCCAATGTTATTGATAATAATAAATCCTCCAATAATAATTCCTTTATCCTTTTTGCAACATTTTGAGCTACATTTAGATCATTTTTATACTCATCCAATAACCTTATTGTCATATATCTACGCTTCATTTTCTTTTTTGCATCAGTAATTTCTGTAATTCTAGGTAAACCTAAGGAAACCTGTTGAGCAGATATACCTACAAAGTGGAATGATCTTAATATCATTTGTGTAGTTGGTTCTGCAATTGATTGAGCAGCAACTATACCAACAGGTTCACCAGGATCTACTATAAATTTATATGAAAAGTCTTCTACAGCTTTTCTTAATTTTTCATCTTCTATTTTTTCTAGATCCTTTTTTATTTTTTCTGGTAGTTCCATTTTTATTATTTTCCACATAAGGTTTTAAAATTTGGGCCAGTAAATTTACATCTAATTTTCCGTTTATTGATTTATGTACCGCAACACCATCCCCTCCATAGACAAATTGTATAATCCTATTATAAGCATCTCTAACAGTTAAATCATCATTTACATGTAGATCATATAAACTTAATACCAATCTTCTATAGAAATATCCGGATTGAGCTGTTCTTATTGCAGTATCCATTAAAGAGTCTCTGCCAGGTAATGCATGGAAGAACATTTCCCATGGTTTTAATCCATCTCTAAAAGAACTTATTACCCAACCATGATATTTTGGATGATATATATTCCTTTCAAATATTGATAAATTCCTTCCTTTATAACCAAAATTTATAAAACTTCCTCTAAATGCTTGAAATCCTAAAGATCCAGCCATTCTAACAGCATTCTGCCAATCACCTCTTGCACCAGTTACAGACATAATATATGTACCTGTATCCTTTTTCATATATTTTCTTAGAACATCCTGTATTTTTGTAACACTATCATATATCACTTGCATAGATTTTAATTCATATGTTTCCTGTAAACTTCTACCAGCAAGCCTTTCAAGTGTTCCTTCAGTATATTGTTTATATAAATCATCTACTGTTTTTTGTGTATCATCTATTATCTTTCTTATTTCCTCTTTTGCTTCTTCTGGTAAATCAAAATCTGAAATAGACATTGAAATTCCTAAATTATATTGATAATATATTCCCAACAGACTATATTTCTGTAATAAATCTGTTGTATATTCTTTTCCATATAATTTATATAATACAACAAATAATCTACCCTTTTCTGCCTTTATTAAACTTGAATCAAGATATCCTTTAATTATCATTCCATTTTCTATCTTTATTTTATCATTTTCAAAATTAAAGTCATCTGGTAAAAATACAGAAGCAACTTCTTTTCCAGTTAAATAATCCCTACCTTCCTCTTTTGCTTTTTTAATAATATTAGATAATTTATCTAAATCCTTATCATTAGCATTTGACATATATACTAACTGTGCAGCCTGATTAATTGGTATTTTTACATCATCTTGTGTTATTAGATATAATCCTGTTATCATTTCTTGAATCATACCAACAATAAAGTCTCCATATCTTGGAGTAATATAATTATTTGATATTTCTGCTAAAAATTCTGTTTCTGCTCTTGCTTCCTCGCTTCTTGGTAAGAAGACATTCATTTCATCTCCATCAAAATCTGCATTATAAGGTCTACATATTATTGGATTTATTCTAAAAGTATTTCCTGGAAGTATTTTGGCATAATGTCCCATCATTGATAATCTGTGTAAAGAAGGATATCTTAATAATAATACAATATCTCCATCCATTAAATGTCTTTCAACAATCCATCCTGGCGCAATCATTGAAGCAAGTGTTTCTTTATTTTCTTCAGTAATTACTCTTTTTCTTCCATCTGGTGATATTACATAATTTGCACCTGGATATTTTTCAGGTCCATTCAATATATATTCCTTCATTTTTTCAATATTCCATTCAGTAACTCTTTCAGGAACTGTTAATGTTTTTGCAACATATAATGGTATTCCAACCTCATTTGGCTTTATCTTTGTATCTGGAGTAATAACTGCCCTTGAACTATAATTTATTCTTTTTCCGAGCAAATATCTTCTAATTATTCCTTCTTTTCCAGAAATTCTTTCAACTAACGATTTTAATGGCTTTCCAGATCTCTGTTGAGCCTTCGGGACATATGGTAAAGTATTATTAAAATACGTAAATATATGGTACTGTAATAAAGTATATATATCATCTACAATAACTTGCGGAGCTCCTGTTGTTATATCCTCTTTTAATCTTTGATTTGTTCTTACAATATCAACTAATTTATGAGTTAAGTCATCTTCTGCTCTTTCACCAGTTTCTAAAACTATTGATGGTCTCATTGTTACTGGAGGTACAGGTAAAACTGTTAATATCATCCATTCTGGTCTGGAAAATGATGGATCAAATCCAATTAATGGTAGATCTTCGTTTGGTATTTTTTCAAATATTGCTCTAATTTCAACGGGATACATCCTCCTTTCATTTTCCTTATCCTTAACATAGAAATGGAATGGTTTCCTAAATTCAACTTTTGGATTTTCATATCCACATACAGGGCATTTTGATCTCTTTTTAGCTTTAGAATATACAAACTTAAATATAAATTTATATAATCTATTCCATCTTTTTGAATTTCTATACTTTTCTATCCTATTCAATGCAAATTCTCTTTCTTCTTTAGTTAATTTTACATGACCACAATTATGGCAAACAGCATTTATTAATTCTTTGACAATTGGCAAAAATTCTGGATGTAATACTGGTCTTGCTAGTTCAATATGACCAAAATGCCCTAAGCATTTTCCTGCAGTTTTTCCACATGTTTCACATACAAGACTTGGATCTACTACTCCCAATCTTAAATCCATTAATCCACCCCTTATCGGAGTTCCATCTTCATCATATAACTCTGATACAATTATTTTTGCTACAGACATTTTTCTAATTGTATCCGGACTTAATAGAGAATATTGAATTTCGGAAATTCTTTTGAAAAATATATCATTCATCATCAGAACTTATAATTCAACTTAAGTCTAGGCCAAATTCCAAGAGAGATTAATTCATTTAATAATAAATAGAATGCATAAGAGATCTTAACTTTTGATATTTTTTCAGTTTCACCACAAACAGGACAGTAAACCCTATTTCTTATATTATCTTCAACAGCAAGAGAACCACATTTTTCACAAACATAAACAGTTGTATCATCAGAAGAATACATTTCTCTTAATAATATAGAAGAACCATGAGCAGCAAGAACTTCGTGTTCCATTTCACTAAATTTCAAACCACCTTTCTTTGATTTACCTTCCGTTGGTTGTCTTGTTAATAATGTAACAGGACCTGTTGCTCTAGCCTGTAATTTATTCTTTGCCATATGTTTTAATCTTAAGTAATAAATGCTCCCAATAAATATTTTAACTTTAAATTCATCTCCAGTTAAAGGATTATATAATGTTTCTGTTCCATCTTCTCTAAATCCTAAAGATAATAATTCTTTCCTTAATTCTTCTTCACTTTCTCCATACCATGGGGTTCCATCAACATATCTTCCATTCAAACTTCCAACCTTTCCAGCAAGTAATTCCAATAACAAACCAACAGTTTCTCTTGAAGGAATTCCAGCAGGAGAGAATATTATATCTGGAACAAGACCTGAGGATGACCATGGCATATCTGATGGATCAACAATCATTCCCAAAACACCTTTCTGTCCATGTCTTACAGAAAATTTATCTCCGAGTTCTGGAATCCTTAAATCTCTTAATTTTATCCTAACAAGCAAATTACCATCATCAGATTCTGTTATTACAACCCTATCTACCCATCCTTCTTCCCCACTACCAGTAGTTAATGAAGAATCCTTTTTTCTTAAACCTGTCGCAATAGATTCAGAAGTTAAACCAATAAATCTTGGGGGTGATATTCTACCAACAAGAACTTCTTCTGATTTCACAAATGATTCGACACCAACAATTCCATCTTCTTCTAAATTTTTATATTTATCCTTTCCTCTATATAATTCTACAGATGGATCTGGAATTGTAATTTCATCTTGTAATCCTCCAGAATATCTTAATCTTTCTATTTCATAAGATCTGAAATATACAGATCTAAATAAACCCCTATCTATTGAACCTTTATTCATGATAACTGCATCTTCAATATTATATCCTTCTTGTGTCATTACGGCAACAATTACATTTTGTCCTATCGCATAATCGTCCTTAAATATATCAAAAGAAAACGTTCTGGTAATCGGGTATTGTGGATAATATAAGATTGATATATCAGTATCAAATCTATTATGGAAGTTTAATGCATATATAGCATGAGCCTGCCTCTGGGGTCTAACACCTCTATTTAATCTTGCAGATTGATTTCTATTTGAAAATGGAACCAAAGATGTAGCTATACTAAATATTACTAAAGAAGACAATTCTAAATGAGTTGTATTTTCCTTTATATCTTCAGGATATAATGCAACATTTAAATTTTCTTCTTCAGCAGGATCAACCCATTCAATTATACCTTCTTTTTCTAAATCAGACCATTTTATTTCCCCTCTCTTTAATTTTTCAATATGTTCCTTTGTTAATAATGGTTTTCCATCTTTTACAACAATTAAAGGTCTTAAAATCCTTCCTTTTCTTGTTAATATTTCTATAACATTTCTTGTTTCATCAAAATGTATATTTACAAAATATGGAATAATACCTTTTCTTCTCTTTTCCTTAAATTCTTCAATAAATTTATTAACATCATCAACATATCCAACAAAAATACTATCTATATAAACCTCATACCCCATTTTTATTTTTTATATCGGAAATATTTTTAACTATTGGCCTCAATCCTATATCTTCTAATTTCCTAATTAATTCATCTTTATCAACCTCTTCAAAACTTATTTTTGATAATATTGTTTCATTTTTTCTTAATCCGGTTTCATGACCTTCAGGTGTTTCTATTAAATCTAATCTACCCCAGTGAGTACCATGAGCCATTCTTGCTTCTAATAATTCAGCTTCACTAGATATTGAAGAAACAACCCTTGTTAAATGAGATAAAACAGAAATTTTGTTTGTTCTATCTAAAGCTTGTGAAATTCCAGTTCTATTCCTTGTCCATTTTCCAATAGCCATTACATTTTCAAATCTTTCACTAAATATTTTTGATCTAAATATAGATGTATATGAAGGCATTTTTCCTCTTTTCACTAATCTTTCATATTGATACATTGCATCAGTCATTAATGTTCTTAAAGTAACTAAGAAATATTCTCTCATTAATTCTCCAGGTGTTCTAACTATTTTATTTGCAAAGTGATCTTTTATATCTTCATCAATTTTTTCATGAGCCAATAATAATAACTTTCTTGCCATCTTCAATAAATTATAAGCTTTTAATAATCTATCATTAGGTGATGTTCCAATATTTGGTAATAATAAATTATCTAATATTGATAATAATTTTTCTTTTTTAACTTCTGGAGATCCTGTTAATTTTAATTTATCAGCCAAATATGCTATTGCATCTTCAGAAGTTTTTATATTTTGGAATTCCAATAAATTAATATATACCTCTTCAAAATCATCCCCTTCAGAAATTAATTGATTTATTTCAACATCCTTCTCTAAACCTAGAGCCCTTACTAAAGGTATCAGAGGAACCTTTTTATATTTCTCAAATGATAAGTATAATAAACCATCTTTTGTCATCTCCATTCTATGAGCCTTTAATTGGGTTAAAGATTCTGATAATAGATATCCGCTATATTTTATAGAACCAGATTCTCTTTGAACATAGAATTTATTTGTAGCAAGTTCTTCAGATAATATAATTAATTTTTCATTTCCATTAATAATAAAATATCCACCTCTATCTGTCGGATCTTCTCCAATTCTTATTAATTCTTCTTCAGATAATCCATATGTATTACAATACTTTGATCTAACCATTATTGGCAATCTACCAATAGATACTTGATATTTACTCTTAAATGTTTCATTTTCATATACAGAAAATTCCATAAATATTGTTCCAGCATATGTAAGTCCTCTTATTCTAGCTTCTATTGGATATATTAATCTAGAAACCCCTTCCTTTTCCATAAAATCTGCCTTCCCCAACCACAATTTTTCTATTTTAAATTGTAAATCTCTTAATCCTGGTGCCAATAATCTTGGAGAAAATGTCCCCAATTCTCTTCCAATCTTTGTCATTTCTACATCAACGAAATACTCGAAGGACCTAAGTTGTACTCCTAAGAGATCATTTTCCTCTAGATATTTATAGAACAAGATATAATTATCTACATTATTATTAGCCACTTTTTATTTATATATATGATATCCTTATAAGCTTAATCCTCAACAACAACTCTATAATATACTTCTTCACCAATCCATGGATTATTTCTTATAATCTTGACAATATCTCCCGGCTTAGCGTTTAGATTCTTTAATGCTGGATCTGAGATTTTGATCTTTGGTAAATCTAATAAAGATACTTTATACTTTTCTAATAATTCTTTCTTTTCTTCTTCAGATAATATTATATGTTTTGGTACTAAATAATGTTTTGTTATATCAATTTCTGATAATTCCCTTAAACCTTTTTTAGGTTTATTAACTTTAGAAGATTTTTTAGATTTAGACTTCTTAGTAGATTTTGCCATTTATTTAATTTTTATAAAAAACTTATAACCTTACCTTTTAGATATTAGGAATGGGTAGAGTGGCTATATTCACAAAAACTGATTTAGAAGATTATAGAATACAAAAGTTGAAGGAGGAAATAAAAAATTATAATAATATCAGCATTATTGATGTAGAAAAGGACAATATATTTCCATATAATGAAAAAATATTAAATTATGATATATATTACTTTTTCGTTGGATCAAATTTTTTATCAGATATACATTTTCTAGCAAAATACCTTAAACAAAATGGAAAAGAAGTAATAAATACTATACATGTTAAAGAATCTGTAATATCAAAAACTCTATTTTATAGTATTCTTAATAAATATATAAAAATTCCAGAATTTGTGAAAATATATTCAATAGATAACATAGAATATGTAATAAATAAGATAGGATTTCCAATGGTAGTAAAGCATCAGTTTGTTCATAGGGGAGAATTTGTACATAAAATAGATAATGAAAAAGAACTATATGATTTTTTGGAAAAATACTTATTGGAGAAAAGAATAAACATAAAACATTTAATATTTCAAAAATATATACCATATGAAAAAGATATAAGGATAATTTTCGTAGGAAAACCAATTGGTGCAATGGAAAGAATTAATAAAAATAGTTTTAAGGCAAATATTAGTCAAGGTGGATATGGAAGACAATATAAATTGGATGAAGAAATAATAGATATTGGATATAAAATTATGGAAAAATGTGACTTACAAATATTTGGATTTGATCTATTATTAAAAGATAACCAATATTATTTAATAGATTTACATCACATATTCCAATATGAAGGATTTGATAAATATTTAAATAGAAATATTACAAGAGAGATATTAAATTACTTAAATGAAATTAGTAATAAAAGCTAAGGGAAATAAATTAATAAAAGCAACACACAGGAGTACTTTAGAAATTACTAAGGACAATTATTTAACTGAAAGAGGGGATTGTATAATTGGTATAAGTGCAAATTATTCTGTAAAAGATTTACCAGAAGATCTTAAAGATCATTTATTAAATGAAGGAAAAATAAAGATTATAATTAAAGTTGATGATTTAATAGATGATATAATTGCATATGGTTCAAAAAGATTATTGTTAACAAATGATAGAAGTATTGTTATAAGAAAAAGCAATTATATTGATGACAGAACTTTGGCAATAAATTCAAATAAGAGTGCTATTGATATTGATAGGAAATTAATAGAAAAATTAAGAAATGAAAGAGATATGGAGTTTATTATATACTACTAAAATATTTATAAAGAATAAAATATTTATCCTTAATTATGAAAAGAAGAGGTATAGATATGGCTGTAGAGCTAATATTTGTAATAATAATAATGCTAGTGGTAGCAGTTGTTGTAATTAAACTATTCCAGCAACAATCATCAAAGATTAGCCAAATATCAAATACACAGATACAACAGGTGGTTTCTGATTGTTCAAGTTATTGTTCAAATCCAATAGAATTTTGTACAAAGTATGAAGATATAGGAAATGGAATTGTACAAGCAAGTCCTGGATATTATGTCTGTTCAAATGCTGTTCCATGTAGTGTAGTATTACAATTATATGGTGGATCTTCTAGTCAATGTCAATATGAAGGATTTTCTATAACACCTCTTGATTGTATGTATTTAGAATGCCAACATTACATTGATGATTTATATTATGATCCATTACAAGCAACAAGTTATGTATTTGGAAATTATTCTTCTACTACATATTTTAATGCAACAACTGGGCAAGAAAATATTCAAATTTCTTCTCCATCTCAAATATTAAATCCAGGTCCATTGCAATGTTCTGCACAATTACCAACATGGATTACAAACCAGGTATTTGGTGCATTATTAAAGGTTATTAACTATTATAATACTGCAAATGGATGTAATTTGAATTTAACAGTTAATGTTAGTACTGGATTATTAATAGTTAATGGAAACTGTACAACATTAGGTATAAATAATAATGTTAATGGGATTCCATTGTGCCAATTCTTAATGCAAGTACCATATTCTCAGTTAAATAATATACCAAGTGTAACGGGCTAGATGTAATGAGTTTTTTTGAATATTTTTATAATAATTTTAATTTAATAAAATTAAAAGCTCCTAGTTCTATATATAAAAAATATGCTTTTCATTTATGGTTAAATAGATTAAATACAAATCCAGATAATATATTTTCTTCTGTAATAACTCTAACATTATTTTCTATAATTATATATTTTATTTTAAGTTTTATTAGCTTTCAATTAGCTTTTTCTTTATTAATATCTTTATTAATATTATCATTTTATTTTGCATATTATCCAATATTCTATACACAGGTTGTTAAAATCCAAGTAACATCGGAAATTGTATGGATAATATTATATTTATCGTTATATCTAAAAAGAAATCCTAATCTAGAAAATGGAATAAAATATGTAGCATATTATATGAAAGGTTATATTGCAACAGACTTTAAAACATTATTATATAATTTAGAAACAAATAAATTTAATGATATCGAATCTGCATTAGAATATTATCAAAGAAGATGGTTTTATCTAAGTCCAGATTTTGTATATGCAATGACACATATTGTAAATATTAAATATAAAACATCTATTGATGATATAAATAAATTATTAGATAGGATATTGGGATGGGTATTAAAGAAATCCTTAGAAAAATCTCAATTATATGTAGATGCTTTAAAAGAACCAGCAACAGTAATAGTATCTTTCTTAGTAATGATGCCAATAGTTAGTTTAATGATGTTACCAATAATATCTGTATTTTTATTAAATACTGTAAGTTTCTATTTCATAGCATTTTCATATATAATAATTTTACCAGTTATTACATTTCTAATAATTCAAAACTTTCTATCAAAAAATCCATTTGCATTTTCTGTTCCAGATTTATCCTTAGCAAGAGATTTACCAAAACCTGGAAAATTTAAAATTGGAAATAAGGAAGTCCCAGCAATAATTATTTCAATAATATTGGGATCAATTGCAATTTTAGGAATATATCATTTAATTTCCCTAGCTATAAGAATTACATTTATTCCACAGGGATTTTTGAGTGATTATTTAAATATAGTTTATCAAGATAGAGCATTAATATATTCTATTTTAACTCTAACATTACCTTTAGGATTGGGTTTAGGTGTAGGATCTTATTATTATTTAACGTCTTTCCAAAAAGTTAAAAAAATATATCAAATTGAAGAAATAGAAAATGAGTTTCCAATTGTTGTATATGAATTTGCATCACTATTAGAAGATGGATATCCATTTGAAATAGTAATTGAAAAAACATATTATAATTATAGAATAATAAAATCGTCTGGAGTTATGGAAAATTTTCTAAAAACAACATTATATAATTTGAGAAGAGGTTATGATTTAAATACTTCTATATTTGATCCAAAACTCGGTTCATTAAATCTATATCCATCAAAATTAGTAAGAGAATCAATGCAACTATTAGTTACTTCTTCCTCAAAAGGTCCTGAAGTTTTATCAAAGATTGCATATAATATATCAACGAATTTAGAAAATGTAGATAACATAAGATATAATGTGAGGAAAATATTAAATGAAATAATTGGATTAATAGATATGACATCAAGAAATCTAGTACCATTAATTTCTGCAATGGTTACAATTTTTAATAATGGTATTGTTTCAATGCTTTTTGCACTTGCATATTTCTTTCAATTAATAGACCAATCTTTTGGTCTTGGCGGAGGAGCTAATCTATATAGTTTTGTTGTAAATACATTTAATCTATATAACTTAATACCACCAACATTTTTTGAAGCAATAATTGGTATATTTTTTATAGAATATGTAGTAATAACTTCATATATGAGTGCCGGAATAAAATATGGATTTGATAATACAATGACATCATATTATATAGGTAGAAATTTATTATCTGGAACAATATTTTATGTAATATTTTCAATATTGGGAATATTATTAGTATATACAGTATTTGGCCCATATTTGCCAACAAGTATACAATTATGAAATTACAACAAACAGTATATTGGATTATAATAACTTTTATATTAATTATAGCCGCTGGCCTATTTTCTTTTTATTATATTTATAATGTAAAAAATAATTTAAATGAAAATAATGTACAAACCATTAATTGCCAACAACTAGAAAATTTATATAATAGGAGTTTTCAGGAAATAATTAATATTAGAGTATTTCTTAATGAAAATTGTACAATAAATGGAATAACAATACCTGCCGGCTATAGAATTATATATATTTATAACGGAAGTATTAATTATATATGAAGAACGATATAGCAATAGATACTATATTTATTATAATAATAGCAATAATATCTGTAGTAGTTATATTAGATATTATTTATACAAAATTTTTTAACAATTCTCAGGCATATTATTGTCAAACACTAATATCACAAGGCGGTTTTTCTCCTTCATGTGAAAAATATTATCCCTCTGCAACAAATATAATATATACAAATGAAAGTAATGATACAATCTATTCAGATATAACAGGATTAATATTAAATTGCTATAATAATAATGTAAATACAGACAAATTATTTAATATATGTTATGATGTTTATATAGATGAAAATGTTAGTTTAAATTCATCAATATTAATTCAATATGTACAAAATTATACTGAATTTAATCCCGATAATATTATATTTCATTTAAATAATAGTGATGGAAATATATATCCATACAATAGCATATTTATAATATACAACAATAGTTATATTTTAATATGGCAATAAAGTCTCAGGAACTTCCAGTTAATTATACATTTTTAATAATTATTGGAATTGCTGTTACATTAGTAATTGTAGGAATAATATTTTTATTAAAAGGAAATATAACTTCTTATATTAATAATATAATGCCAAAATATAATAATACAAAAACTGTAGTAGAAACAAATATAACTTCAATACAAGATGTTGCAATGGATATAGTAGCATGTTATTATAAAAAAGCTCAGGGCCTTTGTTATTTAATTAACTATCAGGGGAAATCATTTACATGTCAGGATTTAATAAATAATGTAAGCAGTATAGATCCAAATGTAGTAATGCAAAATTGTAATTATAATATAAGTTCTGGAGAATATATATTAGTATATTCAGCGGGAAATTATGTTTATATTAATGTTCAAGGATAAAAATGGATAATTGGTTTTGGATAATTGTAGCAATTATTGCTTTTGGTTTATCTATATATTTATATTTTAAATTTGAGAGTATAAATAATCAGACCCAATTATTATATCAAGATATATCTTCATGTCAAAATTTATATACAACAGTTGAAAAGGTATGCTATTCTAACAATGGAACAGAATTATATATTAATATTGAAATAAACAATTATTTAAATTATATTTATGCTAATAATAATTTATTAAGTTGCTATATATATGATAAATATTATAATTACACAATACCATGTAATGTAATAGTAAATACAACAAATAATATGATCCAATATTATACTTCTGGATTATTTTATGAATTATCATATGGAAATCCAAATGAAAAAATACCTTTGCTTGTTAAAAAAACTTCTCCAACGCAGGTAACAATTTATATAGAAAATCCAAGTTAAAAATTTTTAAATTTTTTAAATATTATTAACTCATAATGAAAAGATATCAATTAAATTTGCTTTCAATAGCAATAATATTATTAGTTGTATCATTATCTTTCTTAATATATTATCAATATTCCATGAATGTTAAAAAAGAACAAGAAAAATATATATTTGAAAATTTTATTAATAGTTTACAAAATTTAGAAAATACAATAAATAGCATCCAGGGTACATATTATGTAAAAGTTGATATACCAAATGGAGTTATATTATTTGCGAATGGTACTGAATTAATAATACAATATAACAATAATAATTATACAATTAATTTTTACAAAAATGTAACAATATATAATAATAATCAAAATGTGAGTTTTCTATATCCAAATAATTATATATATTTGGTTAGTACAAACGATATCATTTTTATTACAACAAATTTTCAGAATTCAATTTATATATTTAACCAATATTTACCAAATGGAACTCTTATATATATAACTCCAGAAAATAATCAAAACAATAATAATCAAAACAATGGAGGCAATAATCAAGGAAACAATAATATTAATCCAAATGCTCAATGTTTAGTTAATTATAATGGACAAACAAGCTTTTTCTGGGGTGATGTAAATGGAAATGATTATTTACCTCCAATAGGAGATCAGGGAAATTGCGGAGATTGTTGGGCATTTGCCAGTGCAAATGGAATTGCTTCAATTTATATGATAAGAAATAATCAACCTAATGAAGGATTACAATTATCTCCAGCATATATAGCAATAGAATGCAATTATGGTTATCCAAATGCTCCAGGATATTGTAATAATATTGGTTGCATTGGTGGTCAAACATATCCTGCTATTTTATTTACATCTCAATATGGAATTCCACCAGATCCAGGATGGAGTTATTATGAATCTACTTTATATGGATGCCCGGGGAATAGTTTTGGTTATCCGGGCGATGTATGTAATTACAATTATAATGGACCTAGCTCTCCATTGTATTATCCGCAAGGTGTTATAAATCTTGAACAAAATGGACCTTTAACAGATCAACAAATAATTCAAGACTTATTATGTTATGGACCTTTAGTAGCTGCTGGAATGCTAGCAGCAGGTGGTGGATCGGATCCAAATACAAATCCACAACCACCATTTTTTCAAGGACATGCTATGTTATTGGTTGGTTATACTGAAGATTCTCAACTATGTGAAGAAGTATATGGAACACATAAGTGTTGGATATTTGAGAATCAATGGGGGGATATTACAGGTTGCCTACTTTTTGGTACAAATGGAGAGCCATTAGGTCCTCCTCTTCAAATTTCACCTGCTGCTTGCGGCGAATATTATTTAAATGGAGAACAGTATGGGGGTGTTTATTGGATACAGGATGGATATATGTATGTACCATTCAATCAATCACCTTATGGTTTAACATTCACTGGTTCCCTTGGCCAAATTTACGGAGACCTTGTAGCAATACAAAATGTCACTCTTTCGTAATAGATATTTAATAGCATTGTCTATTCTCTTTTTCGTAATTTTCTCTTATAATATATATTCTATGAGAAATCCAATAGCAGTTTATTGTGAATATGGTGGAGGAACATATTATACAAACAGCACAGGTTCTTATTGTATTGTAAATGGTACATATTTTGATGCTATGCAATATTATGAAAATGAAGTACCACCCCAATATTCTTTCTGTACTCATTATGGATTAATATATGTAAATAGTAGTTATTGTGAATATCCAAATGGAACATTAGTTAGTCCGTATACATTAATTCCTCCATCAGCATATCAAGACCTAATTATACCTGCACCACCCATAGTATGTAATAGTTTACTAAATTGTTCAAATACTCCATGGTATTATCAACCATGTTCAAATCAAATTTATCCATGTTTTAATCCTCCATATATACCACCTTCTTATTTAATAAATAATGAATCATATCAAACAGTATTGAATGTATATCAAATAGAATATCAATGTGGATATTGTCCAGAAAACTTGTCATTTGAAGGAGATTGGTTTAGATGCCCATACAATTATTCATTAAATCAATTATATCAAGAATTTTTACAGCAATGTCCACCGCCAAATATTATTTATATATCATGTACTGGTATATTTGAATGCATAAATCAGACTGAGGTAAACTTAACAAATAATATAACAAATAATCAACAATTAATTTATCCACAACCAAATGTAAGTAATAAAAGTAATAATGTTAATTTAATTTTACCAGTAGCAATAGTAATAGTAATTATAATAATAGGCCTAATTATACTATTATATTATCTAAGATGAGAAATCAAATAAATACAATAACATTTGTTATTATTATTTCAATAATAATTTTATCAATCCTTTTAGTTTATTTATTATCAAACAGTTCTAGCTCTAAAATAACACAAACATATAATGTAGAAAATCAGTATACATTAACAATTCAAAATAGCATCGATTTATTACCTTACATTTATGATGATAATGTTAATTTATCCTATGCATTTTTATTATCATATTTTTCATCTTCTGGAAATGATACATATTGTATAAATCAGAATACATGTACAAATATATCAGAAGATCTAATAAATTATTTTAATAGTATATATGGAAATAGATGGAATTTAACAGTATATTTTATCCCACCAGTAACTGGATGGGTTGTTCAAATGTTTATAGTAGCTGGCAATTTATATAATTGGGATCCTTGCTCTATGAATCCTCCACCAGATCCAGATGGTACACAATGGTATGAATGGAATTACACTTATTTCTTTGTAAATAATTATACAGAAAATATTAATTTACCGAATGTATATGCACCGATTTTAAATATACCAATATATCAGACCCTATACGGGGCAGGATGGGTAAATGCAACAGCACCATTTCATCAATCGCAATCAACAGGTTCGTGGGGATTACCATCATTATATAATGACCTGAATCAGTCTCTAGCTATACAAAATGGATACTGTACACCATTAACAAAAATATTTCCAAATTATAATTTTACAAACGCTTCTGTATATTGTCCACAAGGTGAATGGGACTTATTTCCCAATTATTTAGATGGAGATAATACACCAGCCCAACCAACATCTTATTTGCCTAATTTCTTTTCCGGATATTTATGTATTTATAAGACTGGACGATGTCCTGCAACTGATAATCAATATCTAACATCTATACCTTATTATTATCAAGGTCCTCCTATTTATAAAACTGCTACTGATATAAATAGATTAGCAGAATTTATAATTCTAAAAGAATATTTAAATAAAGCATGTCAAGAAGAATTTGGTACAGATTATACAGGTAATTCTGAGTGTGGAGGTAGCCAGGAATTAATCGTTGGGGCTTTTTATAGGGGTGTAGTAAATATACCACCAAATTGTCAGCAAGTATTTATAGATTACCCATGGCATGAAGTAATAAGATTATATATTTCTTTCTTAAATATAAGCGGAGAACCAGATTACGTATTTCTAGCAGCAGATCCTCTTTGTGAATATAATCTAAGTGGAGAGATAATAGATTGCCCAACTGGTGTATCTGATAATATACAAAATGTAAATGGAATTACTGTAGGAAAAGAATGTCCTTTAGTTTACTTAGGAAATGTTAATAGAAATACTGAAGGATTTTATAGATTTAATATTACTAAATGGGTAATAGATGATAGAGATCCAAATACAAATCAATTTATAATTTCTGCAGTATATTATGATCCACATGGCGGAGGAAATGGTGTTGCAATGGCAAGAGCATATTGTATTACAAATACTGGAAATAAAGAAGAATTAAATGCTTATATTTATCAAGGTAATGAAGAAAGTATAAGTCTAGGATATCCAATACCACCAAATACAAATACATATGTGTCTTATATATATTTACCAGTAGATACACCATTCCTTGGCGGATATTTAGTTGCTGAATTAACGGTATGGTAAAAAAGCAAGATAAAATTTTATTTTTAATATATCTAATATTGTTTTTACTTTTTATTTATATTAGCAACTTTAATATTAATATACTTATTTTTGGTTCAATATACTTATTCTTATTATCTTTCATATTGAAAAATTCAAAGAACACATCTTTAATATATAAATTGATATTTCCATTATATATACCAATTGGGATTTTTGGAATTTATACCAATTTACCTTTACCTTTTCCATTTCCATCAATATTTACTTATATAGTAAACTATTGGGTATTTTATTTTATAGCATTTTCTATGGGATATTATTTATTTGAAAACAACCTTTATATTTCAAAAAAATCTTTGATATTTTATATAATCTCAATAATTTTATTTATAATATTATTTTTCCTAGAATTAATATATAATTCTGCAACTACAGATCTAGACGTAGTTATGGGATATATATCAGGTTTATTCCTTACCTTTGCATATTTTTATCTTTATACTTTTGAAATAATATATACCTTATTATTTATTGTTTTTGCAATTTTCTTATTCTTAGTTATGTATTTTAATAGCAATGAAATATTAATAGCAAGAACGAGAATATTCAAGAAGATATCAGAAATCTATAAATACAAAAAGTATATATTTTTATTAATATTTTTTATCATAATATTACAAATTATTATTGCTATATATAAATTATCATTTTATAATAGCTTAATTATAGAAAGTTCAGTTGGAAAATATAGTATCTACATATATGAATCATTAATATTTTTATCTATATATGAATTTATTATCTACTTTTTAGTTTATAGAAATTTAAAATATAATATTCCAACAAATTATTTCTTACTTTTTACTATGGTTTTAATAATATTTTTCGGAGAACAATATTTATCAAATGTGGATATTATTTCTGCAGCTTTACATACTAGATATCTAATAGCTATGCTATTTTTCTTTATGGGAATTCATTATAAAATAAATAGAAATAGCAAAAGAGTAATTACAAAAGCTTTAGGTATTTCTATTGGTATTTTAGTTTTGTTACAAAATATAACTGGAGAATTCCTTGAATCAGTATTGTTTGGAGGGCCAAGTAGTATACATTTAATATCCATACCAAATATATTAATAGCACTTGGCATTATACACGGATTAGTAACACCAATTCTTATATTAACATTTATATATCTACATGTTAAATTAAAAATATGAAGAATCAGGTAGAAGTCATTTATGTAGTTTTATTTTTAACAATTGCAATATTAGTAATTCTTTTATCTTTTTACGCATTAACGTATAATTATAATCAAAATCTTGTTTTTAATAGGTTTACTTCTTTATCTACTTTATCAAATTATTTTTTGGGATATTTACAAACACTATTAACACAAGAAGGTTATGCAGAATCTTACGTAGCAGGGACAAATGGATGGGGAAAGGAAAATTGGGCCTCTTATCCTTACTGGTGTATACTACCCCAAAAATGTGAAAATGCACTTCAATATTATAATAATTTGCTAACTTCTGGATATGAAACTTTATTAAGCTTCGGAAGACAATATTTAACTGCATATCAATATTATTATCCTTATAACATATCCTTCAATTTTTCAAATAATTATCAAGCAGGAATTCTTGGAGATTGTAATAATATAACTTCTGGAGAATATAATTATAATTTTCCCGTTTATGTTCAAGGATTATATATAAATATTACTGGTCCTTCTTCTGGTTCAATAATTCCATATGCGAGTACATCAAATATAACAAACAATCCTGCATTTTATTTATATAATTTAGCATATCAGTTTTCTCAAAATGAAGAATTTTCAGACTGTTCTTTCCAAGATTGCTATAATGAAATATATAATCATATTACAACTAATTATTGTGCACAAGACTTTGAGCAATTTTCAAATAATCCTTATATTCAATGTAATGAAACAATAATTTCATATCGATGTATAGATATTCCTTTATGTAAGACATGTTTATATCCACAGGAAATTGCGTGCAAGGTAACATTAAGATGTTCTGATAATCAATATAATGTATATTATAATGGCAAAACATATCCACAAACAATAATTATTAGTTCTATTGTTTTTTATGAAAATGTAACAAATCAATATTATTTAAATTGTATATATAAATGTACTGAAACATATAATTTAACAAGCAATCAAGTAATATCTAAAAGTTGTACATTAGAAAGTCAACAATATTCATGTACATCCATTAATGGTTGTGGTAATGTAAATGTAAATCAACAGGATTGTGAAATAACATATACATTTCCATATTATAAGTCATTCCGAATTGAATGCTATACATGTATAATTGGCGGACAACAATGTCCTGTCTGTTTACCTGGAGAATGTCCAAATGATCAAACATGTCCAGAAACTATACCTTTCCCAGATCAATGTGTACCACAACCACCTAGTCAATCTTCATGTGGACAAAATGGTGGAAGTGGATCTAGTGGTGGAGGTGGAGGACGTGGAATCATAAGATAAAAAATAGAATGAAAGAACAATTGTCTATAGTATTT
>Ga0081534_100183_pt1 | contig 22743 bp, 32 predicted proteins | sample MonGeyMetagenome_FD_71019 | JGI IMG/M metagenome (GOLD analysis project Ga0081534, IMG submission 71019) | Hypoxic/sulfidic aquatic microbial communities from Monarch Geyser, Yellowstone National Park, USA - MG (SPAdes) v1 (version 2) | ecosystem: Environmental > Aquatic > Thermal springs > Hot...
TGGGCCGACCGGGGGGGCGCCCCCAAGGGGGCTGGGAGCCGGCTCGTCGTGGTGGGCCCATGCTCGCCCTGAGGTCCCTCCTCGCCGTCGTGGCGGCCGTCGCCGCCACGGCCGCCGCGGCCGTCGCCGTCTCCAACGCGTTCAAGTCTAGCCAGGCGCCCCTCGTGTCTGCGGCCATGTCGATAATAGCCGGGGAGGCGGCCCATCTGGACACACCCGTGTCGGTGAGGCAGTACCTCGCCTACTATTACTACGCAGGCGGCAGGTGGATACTCGCCAACTCGACCGGCATACCTGTCTACGTCCTGGGGCTGGGCCAGTGCCCCCAGTCGATAGCAAGCCTGCTGGGCAGGACCTACGCGCAGAGCAACGCCACGGTCGTCCTGACCGACTGCGTCCTGATAATGCCGTGGGCGCAGGGGAACACGATCACGAGCTACGCCGCTACCTGTCGCTCCGGGACCGACTTCAGGCCCGAGGCGGCCGAGGTCGAGGCGTCCGGAGTCGAGGTAAGGCTGGTGCTGGTTAACTGCTGATCTTTTCCAAATCCCTTTTTCCCTCTATCCCTCTAAAACGGAGGGCAGAGCGCGCGGTTTAGACGGAGCGGAGCCGAGGCCCTGGACGTAGGGTTTTTCCGTCCGTTCGCCCGCTCGGCCATGAGGATCGAGATCGCGCTCATACCGGTGATATTCGCGCTAGCCGTCGCGGCGCTTCTGTTCGTCAAGCCCGTCGAGGTCCACAAGACCGACCTATCGGCGGTGTTCCTCTACTGGCCCGAGGCCTACAAATACGCCGAGAGGGGCGATCCCTCGGCCATATACCGCATAACGGGGCTCGCGGCGTGCGCGGCCTCCGGCCCCCTACAGGCGCCTCCAGGCGTGGCGTACAGGGTGCTGTCGCTGTCGTGCAGGTTCAGGCCGTGAAGGCGCGGGGCCGGCCATGATCGACGACTACCTCGACATAATCGCCGTGACCGCCATGGCCGCCGTCGCGCTGGCGGCCTTCTTCGGCCTGACGTACGCCTCGTCGCCGCAGGTGTGCAGGGCGGCCGAGGTCGCCCTGCAGAACCCCGGAAGCGAGCTCCTGGTGTGGGGCAGGTTCAGCTACAGCGCCGACTCGCGGTACGTCTACCTCTCCTGCGGGCTGGCGGTCCCCCGCTCCTCGGTCCTCGCCATAGAGAGGACGGAGGGGCTACTGACGATCGGCAGTACGGCCGACGGCCTTCTCTACATCAGATAGGCGGAGGTAGGGTTTTTCCGGCCCCCCTTCGGGGGCCACATGGTGCTCAAAATCAAGAGGGGTCTGGCCAATCTGCTTGAGGGAGGCACGGACCGTGGCAACGACGCCAGCCGCAACGGACCGGCCGCCGAGGAGGAGGCCGCGGCGCCTCAAGCGCCTCCGGCGCCCCAGCCCGCCTCCCGGCAGGCCGCGCCTCAGCTCGCTCCTGATGTGGGGTGGGAGGAGCACCTGATACAGGCCTTGGCTAAGGCGCCTGAGGACGTGGTGCAGAGGCTGGCCTCCTGCATAGACCGGGAGGTATTGCTGAAGGCGCTCCAGCACAGAGAAGACCCGTACCTCAAGGTGGCGTTGTTGCTTATTAAGAAAGATAAAAAATAGGTTTTTCTCTCATCAAGGGAGAGACGGGGAAGACTGTCCTGGCCTCCTCCGCCGCTTTATACATGGCGGCCGCCGTCGCGTCGACGGGGCTCGTCGACGCATCGCCTGTGCCGGTCGCGGCTCGGCTGATGGCCGTGGACACCGGAGAGGGCCTCAACGCGGGGAGGGAGGAGGTGCCGGTCGCCGTGGTGCGCAGTCCGGACAGGCTCGAGGAGGGGCTGAGGGCGCTTGAGGGGATGGGGCTGGACGCCGTCGCCATCGACCTCCCGCCTATGGCCAAGACGCCCGTCTCGACGTCGCCGTGGCCGTCGCCGATCCCCCCGGCCTGGAGTTCCTGGAGGAGTTCAAGGCCGACGCCAAGCACGTGATCCTAGTCTTGAATATGGCCGAGGAGAGGGCGGCCGTCAAGTACAAGGTCAACATCGCGATGCTCTGGCCTAGGGAGGTCTTGGACCGCATTATCGCCGAGGAGAGCAGACAGTTGGAACCTCTTCTCGGCCGCCCTGTCAAGAGCTGGCGGAAGCTGGTGGGCTCGATAGGCTGGAGCTGGCTCCTGGAGAGAGCCGAAGGGCTAATCGAGGAGGTCAAGCCCTGGATAGGCCCCAATGAGGCAGAGGACGCAGAGAGGGAGGGCCTCGTGAGGGGGATGCTGGGCGAGCTGGCGCTCTTCGTCCACTTCGCCGAGGCGAGGAGGGGTATGGACGACCGTAAGTGGCGGAAGGAGCGAATCAAGAGACTGACCAGAGCTGTGGAGGCCCTAAGCGGCGGGAGGATAAGGGGCGAATACGCAGAGAGACTGGCCAGACTGATCATCAGCTACGCAGAGGGGCATAAGAAATATAAGGAAGTTATATCAATAGACTGGCTGGAGAGCTAGCCGGCGTCTCTAGGCGGCCCGTCTCTTAAGGCTTGCGGGCGTAGACGCCGAGGTGAAGAGGGAGGGCGATAGAGACGTCTGGTACGTCAGGGCCACCACCGACAGGCTTGCGGCCGGCCGCAGGAAGCTTAGGGACGCCCTAGCCGAAATCGTTAGGAAAGCCGTCGAGAACGGCTGGGTGAACAAAGAGACAACCAACCGCTGGCTCGATAAGCTGAGAAGTGGCCTCACGCTGAGGGAGGGCTGGCCGAAGTACGAAGTGGGGCTGGTCAAGGGCGCGCTGGCGGTCAGATATACCTCCATTAGCATCAAGGGCATAGAGCGGGAGGCCCGGCGACTTAGGGATATGGGCCTCGTGGAGGGCAGACACTTCGCGGTGAAGATGCCGGAGGGAGGCAGGAATGGCTACGTCTCGATCCTCAGGGAGGGCTTGGCGTACGCCGCCCGGCTCTCCATACACGGCTCCGGCGACCGGCAGAGGCTTGCGGCGGAGTTCGTGGAATACATGCTGGAGAGGGCTGGGGAGGAGGGTAAGGAGGTCTACGAAAAAGCCGAGGAGATCGTGAAGAGGGGTAGGGAGGTGGGCTCCCTGAGGCTTACGGACGTTAGGGGAGCCGAAGTAGAGGTGAGAGGCAAGAGGCACGTGGTGGGCGTCCTCGGCGGAGGGGCCCAGCCTGAGAAGAGTTGGAGCGGCAAGATCCTCCTGAGGATTAAGATAACCGCCAAGGGTTGACGGCGTCAGGAACGACTACGAGATGACGTTCAGCAGGCGCGGATCCGACAACGCGGCCGTGGGCTACGCCTACATCAGAGTGGAGAAAGATGTCGAGAGATTCTCAGCGCTGGTGGAGGCCCTCACGGACGAGGAGCCGGGGGTGTACCGCATGAAGGACGGCACGATAATGATCGCGTGCGGCGAGGGGGCATCTGGAGGGCTTCGCCGAGCTCGCAAACGCCATAGCGAGGTGGCTCGAGGAAACAGGCCGCTGGTAGGACGACTCCGAAGATTCGCGCATGCTTCCGAGCTATCGCGGACGTACTCCTTAGGCTCGGGGCCGTGGATCAGAGAGGCCCGGTAGCCTGAGCCCGTAGAGCGGGGCGAGGAACGCTATGAGGCCCGCGACCAAGACGCCCGAGAGCCCAACGGCGTCGAGCCCGGCCGATATGTTCTCGACGGTCCGTTGCTCGGGTAGTACCGGAGGGCGGCAGAAGGACTTATATAGCTGGGACTCCGGTTTATGGTGCCGAAGTTGATAATTGTCACAGGCGGCGTCATGTCCAGTGTGGGCAAGGGCGTGACGACCGCGAGTATAGGCCGCATATTGCGCTCCAGGGGCCTTAACGTCAACGCGGTCAAGGTGGATCCCTACCTCAACGTGGACGCGGGGACCATGAACCCCTACCAGCACGGCGAGGTCTTCGTAACTTACGACGGCGGCGAGATAGACCTGGACCTCGGCCACTACGAGCGCTTCCTCGACGTGGAGCTCTCTAGGCGCAACAACATAACGTCGGGGCAGATCTACCTCTCCGTAATCGAGAAGGAGCGGAAAGGCGAATACCTAGGCCAGACGGTCCAGCTGATCCCTCACGTCACGGACGAGATCAAGAGGAGGGTTCTGGACGCCGCCGCCGGCTTCGACGTGACTCTGGTCGAGATCGGCGGGACCGTGGGCGACTACGAGCAGTTGCCCTTTCTCGAGGCCGCGAGACAGCTGAGGCTTGAGCTGGGCGAGGAGAACACTCTGTTTATCCACGTGGCGTGGGTCCCTCTGTTGCCCGCCACCGAGGAGTTCAAGACGAAGCCTCTGCAGCACAGCGTGGCCGAGCTGAGGCGCTACGGCATACAGCCCGACGCAGTCGTGGCGCGCTCCCAGAAGCCTCTGGACAGAGCCGTCATGAGGAAGATATCTCTCTTCGCGAACGTCCCCGCCTCGGCGATATTCAACTCGTACGACGTCGACACGGTCTACAGACTGCCTTTGGTGCTTGAGGAGCAAGGCATGGGCGACTTCTTGACGAGGAGGCTCGCCCTAGGCGCGGGCCGACCCGATCTGTCGGACTGGCGCAGCTTCGTCGACGCGTTGGCCAACCCGCGGGTGGAGATAAGGGTGGGCATGTGCGGCAAGTATGTAGAGCTCAGGGACTCGTATATAAGCATTGTCGAGGCCCTTAGGCACGCCGGAGCCGCCCTGAGGGCGCGGCCTAGGCCGGTCTGGATAAATTCGGACGAGGTCGAGAAGAGGCCAGAGGCCCTGTCGGACGTGGATGTGGACGCCATGGTGGTTCTGCCGGGCTTCGGCAAGAGGGGGACCGAGGGGATGATAGAATGCATCAAGCACGCCAGGGTGAACAGGATACCTTTCCTCGGCATATGCTTCGGCATGCAGCTGGCCGTAGTGGAGTTCTCGCGCAACGTGCTCGGCCTCAGAGGCGCCAACTCGACCGAGCTGGACCCAGAGACTCCGCATCCCGTGATACATCTGGCGCCGGAGCAACAGGGGGTGGACAAACTGGGCGGAACCATGATACTGGGCAATAGGGAGATTGAGATAGTGCCGGGCACCGTCGCCCGCAGGCTCTACGGCGCCGGGACCGCGGTGGAGCGCCATAGACATAGGTACGAGGTGAACCTCGACTATCTGCCCAAGTTGCAGGAAGCCGGCCTCGTGGTCTCCGGCTGGCGCACAGACATAAGGAGGGTCGAGATAATCGAGCTGAGGGACCACCCGTTCTTCATAGCCACGCAGTTCCATCCCGAGTTCCGGTCGAGGCCGACCAAGCCGAGGCCCGTCTTTCAGGGCCTGCTAAGCGCCGCGTTGTCAGCCAAGGGCGGCGAGGATGGCGGCGGCGGTGATCAGCGCGTAGGACAGCGCGGTGGCGAGGCTGGGCGTCTGGCCTAGGAAGAGGTAGCCCCAGATGGCCGCCAGCACGGGCTCCAGGGTGGCTACGACCGAGGCCTTGGTGGCCCCCACGACCCTCGTGCCCGACGAGAACAACCTGTAGGGCAGCACCGTGCAGAACACGCCGAGGTACAGCCCGACGAGAAGGGGCCTCCGGAGGTCCCCGACGCCGAATATGGCGGCGTAGGCAAACGCGGCGGGGGCCGTGACGGCCAGAGTATAGGGCATGGCCCCCAGCGACACGTCCACGTCTTCCCCCCTCTTCGAGTAGAATCTGGCCACGGCTATGTAGGAGCCGTAGGATAGGCCCGACGCGAGGCCCGCCAGGACGCCCCAGAGGCTGAGGGCGCCGCCGAGCGCCTCCAGGAGCATCACGGCCACCGCGGCCGTCACGAGGGCAACGGCGGCGTAGTCCCTCGAGCCGGTCCTCTCGCCCAGCGCGGCGGAGATCGCCGTGGTCCAAAGAGGCGCCGTGTACAACAGATAGGCCGCCGGGCCCAAGCCGGCGAGGGCGGCCGCCAGGGGATATACGGCGAACAGGACGCCCAGCAGCAGCCCGGCCACTATAGCCGCCCTATTCGCCGTCCGCGTAAAGGCCAGCCCCGTCAACGCAGCTACGAGCGACCTGAAGAGGGCGAGGACCACGTAGTTGCCGCTGTAGACGCTGGCGAGGCCTATCGTGGACCAGAGAGCCGCGGCGAGCAGTATCTTGCCGAAGCTGTTCAGTCTAGGATCCACTTCCGGATGTCCTTGCTGTGGACGTAGGCGTACAGCGACGCGAGCATTATCACCGCCACTGTGACCAGGAGGTATATCGCCGATGCCGCCGTCGGGCTGATGGCGAAATAGACCACGGGCACGGCTATCAGAGGCTCCAGAGCGACCAACATGAGTACGTAGCCGAAATACTGCATGGCGAGGCGCGACTTGGCCTCGCCCTGAGGCGGGTTGCCGGCCTCGTACCTCCTCCTCTTGGCCTCAGTCGGGGCCTGCGGCGCTATGAGGTATATTGCGTAGACCGCGAGCAGGGTGAGCCCCAAAATAAGGAAGAAGACCGCCGACAGCGCCAGCCAGTCGCTCATGACCGTCGAGGCTCCTCGGTTTTTATAGATTCCTCCAGGGACCTTGGACGGGGCCCGCGGTTCGGCCCGGCGGTGGAGGGAGCTACGGCGGCCGCGCCGCCGGCCCATAATTTAAATGCCGGAGGAGTATACACATCATGGCCGAGGTGGTTCCGATTAAGGTTTTCGGCTCATCGTCTATCGGCGTCTATATAGTTGCCAACAACAGCACGGCGTTTGTCCCTCCCGACGTCCCCGAGAAGATAGACGACGAGGTGAGGAGCGCGTTGGGCGACGTCGTGGTGAGGGCCACCGTGGCCAAGTCGCCGCTTCTCGGCATATTCATGGTCATGAACGACAACGGAGTGTTGGTCCCGGGAATAGCCCTAGAGGAGGAGATAGGCGTGTTGAGGGGGCTGGGGCTAAACGTAGGCGTCCTGCACACCAAATACACGGCCATAGCCAACCTCATAGTGGCCAACAACAAGGCCGCGATGGTCTCGCCCATACTGGAGCCCGAGAATAGGAGGATCGTGGCCGACGTGCTGGGCGTGGAGGTCTTCGTGGACTCTCTGACCAGCTCGCCGTTGGTGGGGTCGTTGGCCGTGGCGAACTCCCGAGGGGTCCTGGTGGCGCCCGACGCCACGGACAGCGACTTGAAGAAGCTGGAGAAATATCTGGGCGTCCGCGCCGACGTGGGGACCGTCAATAGGGGACGCTCCTTCCTGAGGGGCGGCATGGTCGCCAACGACAGAGGGGCCTTGGTGGGCTGGGAGACGACCGGCGCCGAGATCATGAGGATAATGTCGACGCTCTTTAAGGGCGAAAAACCTTAATACCGGGCCTCCCAGCACCGCGTGGCCAAGGTGTATCTGGTCGAGGGGAGGGCCAATCTGCAGAGGACGACCATGAAGTTCAAGCTCTACATACCCGCCACGAAGCCGAGAGACGCCGTTGAGAAGGCCTACGAGCTGATCGGGAGCCGCCATAAGGCGAGGCGCTATCAAATATACCTCGACAAGGTCGAGGAGGTTGCCCCCGACAAGGCCCCGGACAGCGTGAAGATGTTCAGTTATATAGATAGGGTTGTTGTCCACTGATGTCGACCAGGACGATAACTAGGGAGGACGTCGCGAGGCTTGTCGACGAGTACCAAGTCGTCTCGGAGCTTATGGCGAGCCTGCAGGCCCAGCTGTCGTTGGTCAACGACTCCATAGAGGAGATCACGGCGGCTCTCAACGGCCTGAAGTCGCTGGCCCAGGACTCGGAGCGCTACGTCCATATAGGCGCCGGCGTGTACCTCAAGGCGTCGGTCGAACGGGCCGAGGTGCTGACGCCTCTAGGCGCCAGCTACTATGCCTTTCTGGACATGCAGAACGCCGAGCGCATACTCAACGAGAGGCTGGAGGAGCTGAACAACGTGAAGTCCAGCCTCGAGTCCAATCTCTCCAAGCTGGGGGAGCGGGCCGTCCAGCTACGGGACGTCCTAGAGCAGCTGGGGATAGTCGGCTGATGTTCGATAGGCTTAGGAGGACCTTCTCCAGATTTGTGGACTCCATCGTATCGACGGTCAAGGAGGACGCCTTGGGCGAGAAGGAGGTCTCGGAGCTGGCCGAGGATCTGTATCTGGATCTGGTCGAGAGCGATGTGGCGGTGGACGTGGCCGACGCCCTGATCTCGGCGCTGAAGGCCAAGCTGGTCGGCGTCAAGGTGCCGAGGTTCGGCGATCGTGAGGCGGCCGTCAGGCGCGCCGTGCGCGACGCGTTGCTCTCGCTGATAGGCGACGTGCAGGACGCGGACTTCGAGTCGGCTGTGGCCAGAGCCGCGGAGGAGACAAGGCCCGTCGCGGTTATGTTCCTCGGGCCCAACGGCTACGGCAAGACGACGACGCTCGCGAAGATAGCGTATCTCCTAAAGTCGAGGGGGCTCCAGAGCGTGCTGGCCGCCGCGGACACCTTCAGGGCCGGCGCGCGGGAGCAGCTGGAGGAACACGGGAGGCGGCTGGGGCTGAGGGTCATAGGCGGCGAATACGGCTCCGACCCCGCCTCGGTGGCCTACGACGCAGTCCAACACGCCAGATCTAGGGGCATCCCCTTGGTGTTGATAGACACGGCCGGCCGTATGCACACGGACAGAAATCTCATGGACGAGCTCTCCAAGATACAGAGGGTTGTGGAGCCCCGCTTCTCCGTGTTCGTGTTCGACGCGCAGTTGGGCAACGAGGCGCTCGAGATAGCGAAGTACTACAGCAAATACGTGGCGATAGACGGCATGATCGCCACGAAGGTGGACTCGTACCCTAAGGGCGGCTCGATCCTCACCTTCCTTTACACCTTCAAGAGGCCTATCTACTTCCTCGGGGTAGGGCAACGGTACGAGGACCTCGTCAAGTTCAGGAAGGAGGACTACATAGCGCAACTCATAGGCCTTCAGCCGGGCGAAGGCGGCCGGTGATCCAAGCGCCGGGATAGTTTATTTAAGGGTCTGGTCGCGCCGTATCGTGAACCTCTACGAGAGGATTAGGGAGTTCCTGAGGGACGTGCGGTGGATCATCTCCATATCCGAGAAGCCCAGCTCCAAGGAGTTCAACCTAGTCGTCAAGTTCCTGGTGTTCTTGGCCTTCGCCGCCGGCGTGATCCAATTTATATTTTATATAGCTAATGTGTACATGGTCGAATATCTGAGCGGCTCCAGCGCCTCTTCATTCGCGCTGAGCCAGAGCCAGGAGGCTGTCGCCGTCGTGTCGAGCCTGGTCGTCATATTCGCCATATTGATATACATAGTCGTCAAGCTGGGGTGATGGCGTCCCAGCAGTGCCCGGTGTATTCCGTCAGCGTCGTCGGCAGGCAGGAGTACAACGTCACCATGGTGCTTAAGCTACGCAGCGAGTCGGGGAGGCAGCCCGTCTACTCCATCTTGGTGCCCAAGGAGCCCTTCGGCGTGATATTCATGGAGGCGGAATCGCTGGCGGTCGTCTACAGAGTCGTGTCCGGCGTCAAGCACGTCAAGGGCGTGCTGAAGGGCAAAACGAGCCTGGAGGAGATAGTGAAGTACATAGAGCCCAAGAAGCCCGCGATCGATATAGACGTCAACGACGAGGTCGAGATACTGGCCGACGTGCTGAAGGGGAGCAGGGGCCGCGTGGTCTCCGTGGACAGGGAGAAGGGGCTCGTCAGAGTGGAGCTGTTGGATTCCCCGTTCCCCATGCCGCTAGACCTCAAGGCGACCGAGGTAAAGGTGACTAAGAAGGCGGGCAGGTGACGGCAAAAATTAAATAGTGGCCTTAAGATCGGCGTGTGGCCAAGCGTATAATCAACGTGCCGCTGCAGGGCGGGAGGTTTGCCCCCAACCCCCAGTTCCAAGACGCCCTGAAGAGCGCCGGCCTCGACCCAAACGCCGTCTCGCAGCGAATCCAGGAGGCGGTCAAAAGATATTCGGGATTCCCCATCTCTAAGATAGAGCTGGAGGTGGACGAGTCCACGAGGAATTTCGACGTACTGGTGAGGCTACCGCCGATGGGCGACCTCCTGCTGAAGGTGCTGGGCAAGGACGCCGGCCCCCACGACGCCGCCAAGGAGACCATTGGCGACCTCTCCATGGAGAAGATAGTGCAGATGGCCGTGGCCAAATATCCGGAGCTCAAGTCCAGAAGCCTCAAGTCCGCGGTGAAGCAGGTGTTGAGCACCTGCAAGGCCATGGGGATAACTGTCGGCGGAAAGCCGGCGGCCGAGGTCATGAGGGAGGTGGACGGAGGGGCCTACGACGACATGATTAAAAAGGCCGAGGAGCAGCTGGCGCCATGAGCGTCTCGGCTTTGGTGAGGCAGGACGCGCTGCTGAACGCCATAAGGGAGGCCCTATCCAGGGGGAGGAGGCACAAGTTCGTTGAGAGCGTGGACATGATGGTCGTGCTGCGGGATGTGGATCTGAACAAGCCCGAGAACCGCGTAAGCCTCAACGTGCCGTTGCCCCACCCGCCCAAGCTGAACAAAATAGCGGCGTTCGCCTCAGGCGCCTTCGAGGTGGCGGCCAAGAACGCCGGCGTGGACGCCATAATAGGGAGAGACCAGATAGAGGCGCTTGCCGGCAAGAAGCGCGAGATAAGGAAGCTGGCGAAGAGGTACGACTACTTCATAGCCACGCCGGACCTCATGCCCTTGATAGGCCGCGTCCTCGGGTCCGTCTTCGGGCCCAGGGGGAAGATGCCTGAGGTTGTGCCGCCCAACGTCGACCCGAAGGCCGTCGTGGATAGGCTCAAGAGAAGCGTAAGGCTCAAGCTGAGGACAGAGCCCGTGGTCAAGCTGAGGGTGGGGTCGGAGGCACAGAAGCCGGAGGAGATAGCCGCCAACATGATGGCTGTGCTCGAGGAGCTCAACGCCAAGTTCCCGCTCAAGCAGCACGTGGCTCGTATCTACCTGAAGAAGACGATGGGGCCTCCGGTTCTCCTTAAGGAGGAGCTCCTCGTTTCGAGATAAGCTTTAAAAGGCCTCCTGGTAGGTCTCGCGATGGCCGTCCAGCTGGGTAAGCGCGTTTATGTGCGCGAGAGGCCCTACCCTCAGAAGAAGGCCAAGATAACCTCCGAGCTGGAGGACCTCATCAAGCGCTATAACTATATACTGCTCTTCGATCTACACGGGCTGTCGGCCAGAATACTTCACGAGTATCGGTTCAGGCTGAGGGGTGTAGGCACGATCAAGGTGGCTAAGCACAACTTGATGAGGATCGCGTTGAGGAGGGTATACGGCGAACTGCCCCCCGAGGTGGACAGAGAGCTCTTCGGCGAGAGGGCATATATATTCACCAACGAAAATCCCGCGCTGTTTCTCAAGGAGGTTGAGGCCAAGGCCGTCAGGAGGAAGGCCAAGGCTGGGGACGTCGCTCCCTACGACATAGTGGCTCCGGCGGGCCCCACGAATCTGTCGCCTGGCCCCATATTGAGCAAGTTCGGCAAGCTGAAGATACCAACGAGGGTTCAGGAGGGCAAGATCTGGATAGCTAAGGACAGCCCTGTCGTCAAGGCCGGCCAGCAGATAACGGACGAGATCGCGGACATACTCAGGGTGTTGGGCGTGGAGCCCATATACGAGAAGCTGAGGCTTGTGGGGGTGATCTGGCGGGGCAGGAGGTTCGTGCCCATCGACGAGATAGCCGTCGAGCCCAAGAGGTACTTCGAGATGCTGCAGCAGGCGGCAGGCGCCGCGCGCAACTTGGCGCTCAACGTCGTGTATCCAACGCCCGAGGTGCTGGCGGTCGTGTTGCCCAACGCCCATGCGCGCGCCTTGGCGTTGGCCGCCCGCCTCGGCGTGATGTCGAAGGAGACTCTGCCCATGTTGCTGGCGCGCGCGTCGTCCGAGGCGACGGCTCTCGCCGCCGCAATAGCGCCTAAGGCGCCCGAGCTGGGCCTCCAGATCCAGCAACGGCAGCAGCAAGTCGAGCAGAGGGTTGAGGGGGAGAAGAAGGAGGAGAAGCCCGCCGAGGAGGGCGAGAAGGGGCCGAGCGAGGAGGATATAGCCAGCGGCTTGGCCTCTCTATTCTGAAGGTGATACGGGTCTTCGCCCCGGGCGTCGTGAAGCTGTTTGGGGAGCACGCTGTGGTCTACGGAAAGCCCGCCATAGCCGTTGCGGTGGATAAGGGCGTTGAGGTATCGTGCGAGAGGGGGGATAGGACCGTCGTGAGGACCGGGAAGGCCTACGTGGATATCGAGTATGAACGCGGCACTGGCGCGACGCATGCCAGAGGGCATGAGGCCTTTCTCTCCTACGTCGCCTCGGCGCTGAGGAGGGCCGAGGAGGCGTTCGGCAGGCTTACGGCGGTCTTCGAGATAAGGGGGGACTTCCCGCCCAGCGTCGGCGCTGCGACCTCGGCCTCCGTGTCGGTGGGGTTGCTTAAGGCGTATTCCGCATGTCTCGGCGTGGACGTCGGCGCGACGGAGCTCGCCAAGCTGGCCCACGGGGTCGAGCTGGAGGTCCAGGGGGCCGCCTCGCCGATGGATACCGCCGTGTCGGCGATAGGCGGCATGTTGAGGATAGAGCCCAATCCGTTTAGCTACCGCCGTATAGACTCGGCGGTTGGGGAATTCGTGCTGGCGATACTCCCCCGCAGGGGCTCGACCAAGGAGATAGTCGCCGACGTGAGGGCCTTGAGGTCCCGCAGGAGGTCCGTGGACGCCGTTATTGAGGCCATAGGCCGCGTTGTCGACGAGGCCGAGGGCTGTCTGGCCTCGAACGATCTGGCGTGCGTGGGCGAGCTCATGGAGATAAACAACTGGCTGCTCGGAGCTCTGGGCGTCGTGGGCCACGAGGTCGTAGCGATGCTTAGATATCTCAAGCCCTACATCTTCGGGGGGAAGATCAGCGGGGCTGGCCGCGGCGGCGTAGTGGTCCTGCTGCCCAAGAGGAGGGGGGAGCTGAGGGAGGCCCTGGCGGCGATGGAGGTTCCCTCTGTGGAGGTGGCGGTGGATCGCAACGGCGCTAGGGTGATATGATGGAGGTGGTGGGCCTCGTGGGACTGGTCCTAGTGGCCGGGGGCTGGGCCATAACCATAATCCGCAGATCGCCGCCTCCCCCTCTGGACTTGACCGCTGTTTATTTCGCCGGCAGCGTCGCGCTCACCGCCTACGCCGCCTGGGAGAGGGACGCGGTCTTCACGGCGCTTAACGCCGCCTCGGCGCTTCTGTCGCTGGTGAACATATTCAGGGCCCTCCGGCGGGTTAAAGTTTAAAGCAGATCGCATCTAAGGCCGTGGCGAGCTCCGCCAGGAGGCCGGCTGTAGGCGGCCGGTTGTACCACATAATGGTGGAGCCGGGCGCGGTGCCGCGCTACGTCCTGTTGCCTGGAGATCCCGGGAGGGTGCCGAAGATAGCCTCGTACTGGGACGAGGGGAGGGAGGTCGCGCGCAATAGGGAGTTCGTGACCTATGTGGGGAGGTACAGGGGGACGCCCATCGCGGCGACGTCGACCGGCATAGGCTCGGGCTCTACGGCGATAGCTGTCGAGGAGTTGCTGGCGGCCGGCGCGGATACCTTCATCAGGGTGGGCACCACCGGCGCGTTGAGGCGCGACGTGAGGATAGGCGACCTCATCATAGCCCAGGCCGCGGTGAGGTGGGACGGGGCGAGCAGATGGTACGCGCCTCCCGAGTATCCGGCTACGGCCGACTGGAGGGTCTTGGGGTCGCTCATAGAGGCCGCGGAGAGCCTCGGCGTTAGGTACCACGTGGGGATAGTGGCCTCTACCGATTCGTTCTACGTGGGCCAGGAGAGGCCCGGCCACGGCGGCTATCTGCCCCCCTGGGCTAGAGGGCTTGTGGAGACCTTGAGGTCGCTCAACGTGGTCAGCTTCGAGATGGAGACCGCGACCATATTCACCCTCTCCTCCATCTACGGCGCCCGGGCGGGCGGCGTATACGCCGCGATAGCCAATAGGGAGACCGACGAGTTCGTCGCTGAGGCCGGCGTGGAGGACGCCATAAGGGTAGCCAACGAGGCCGTGAGGGCGTTGGCGGAGCGGGACTCCAGATGATAGTCAAGTTTATATATATCAAGGACACGGCGATAGTCGAGGCGCGCGGCCTATCCACCTGCGGCGACGCCTTCTCGCTCAAGATCGAGGGGAAGTATGTCCAGATGTGCGGAAATACCTACGAGCTATCGGAGGAAGTCCCTAGGTTCAGAAGGGGAGTGCTCAAGGCGGCGGACGGCGTCTACTTGATAGAGTGCGACGACGGGATGAACTGCCTCGCCGCCAGAAGCCGCTAGCGTTAAATACCAGCGGTAGGACGTCGACGTGGACCTCACAGTGGCCGTATACAACATATCGAGCCTGCCCAGGCTCATGGAGTTCGCCAGAGTGACCTACGGCTTCGGCGTAAAGCGGCTCGCCGCGGTCCGCGTCTTCGGCTCGGCGGCACAGCAGATAGGCGATTTGTTCAAGCTCGCGTTCAAGATAGGCGGCGAGGTGCTTGTCTTTAACGACCTCAGGGACCTCAACGAGGCCTTGAGGCCGGATCTGGTCATCGGCCTCACGAGGCGGGGCGAAGGCGTCGAGCCTCTGACGGGTCTGCCGGAAGGGCATGTGGTCATAGTCGTGAGCGGTTCGGATCTGCCGATTACCCAGAGGGAGCTGCCTCCCGGGGCCAGGCTCGCCTACGCCGTGGAGGAGGACGTGGGGTCGCTCGGACAGTTGGCCGTAGCCCTCTACAGACTGAGGAAGAGTTGAAAAGATTATTCGACCTTTATCGGTATCTCCTGCGGCTTCACCCGCCTTGCCGTGATGGTCAGAACCCCGTTTTTGTAGGCGGCCTTGGCCGAAGAGGGCTCTATCTTGAACGGCAGATAGAGCTTCCTGGCGTATTTCCTCTCGCCGCGGGCTCCCTCGGCCCTTATGTAGTCGCCGTCGCGGGAGATGTAGATAGAGATATCGCCCGGCTCCAGGCCAGGCATATCTATCTCCACCACCGCGTCTTCTCCCTGCTCCTTTATGGTGACCCCCTGCTCCACCGTGATCTTCCTCACCGTGCTGCTGGCCGTCTTGACGACCTCTTCAGCGGTTTTCTGGAGCGCTTTGGCCAACTCGTCGAAGGTCTTCCTGATCTCGCCCAAGACATCCTCGCTCACGTAGAAGACGGGCCCCCCGTATAAAAGCCTTTTCGGCGCTCTATCGACATAGAGACGTACAGCCCCGGCGCGTCTGCGGCATCGCGTCGTACGGCACGCCGTGACGGCGGTACCCCAAGCCTCGTCTGATTCCGACGGCCAGATCCATGCGCGTCTCGGCGGTCGCCGCGTCGGACGGTCCTCACGCCGGCGCTATGCCGAGGTCGGGAGCATCGCAGAGCTCAGCCGTCGAGAGCCGCAGAAATAATAAACCCCCTGGAGAAGTGGTTACCATGGGGTTCGTCTACCCTGACGGGATCATCTCCACGGCCGGCCACGTGGATGCGGGGAAAACGAGCGTAGTATACGCGCTCTCGGGCGTATGGGTGGCGCGCCACAGCGAGGAGGTCAAGAAGGCGATGACCATCAAATTGGGCTACACCCAGATAGGCATATACGACTGCCCTGGCTCCGAATACCCGGTTTCGGACGGCCTGCTGGATAAGGGCAAGTGTCCCGACGGGTCGGAGCCCAAGCTGTTGCGCAAGATCTCTATTGTCGACGTGCCCGGGCACGAGGTCCTCATAGCCACCATGGTGTCCGGGGCGGCGGCGGTGGACGCGGCGCTTATGGTGGTTGACGCCACCATGCCGGTCCCCCAGCCCCAGACGGCGGAGCACTTCGCCGTACTGGATATAATAGGCATGAAGAACATGGTCGTAGCCCAGAACAAGATAGACCTGGTGCCTAGGGAGAAGGCGGTTGAGAACTACGGCCAGATAAGGAAGTTCCTGTCGGGGACGTGGGCGCAGAGCTCGCCGGTGGTGCCGGTCTCGGCGCTACATAGAGTAAACATAGACGTGCTCGCCGCCTACGTGGCCAAGATAACTCCGAGGAGGGAGCCCGATCTATCCAAGCCGGCCCGCATGGCGGTGTTGAGGAGCTTCAACGTGAACCCGCCGGGCACCTCACCCGACAAGCTCAGAGGGGGCGTGTTGGGCGGGACTCTGTTGCAGGGCGCCATAAGGCTCGGCGACGAGGTCGAGATAAGGCCTGGTCTGAAGATAGAGAGGCCTGGCGCCAAATCGCCCTACCAGCCGCTTCTGACAAAGGTCGTGGGGATAGAATACGGCGGCGAGAAGGCCGAGGAGGCGAGGCCCGGAGGTCTTCTGGGCCTGATGACCACTCTGGACCCCGCCTTGACTAAGGCCGACGCCCTGGCGGGCTCTGTGGTGGGCAAGCCCGGCACGCTCCCGCCCGTGTGGACCTCCCTGGAGCTTGAGGTCAAGGAGTTGCCCAGGATAGGCGAGAAGGCGGAGCCCATGAAGCCCAACGAGGTGGTGCTGGTCTCCATAGGCGCCGCTACGGTCTTCGGCGTGGTGCAGTCGGTCAAGAAGGACGTGGCGGTCATAGCGTTAAGGAAGGCGGTGTCCGCCGAGCAGGGAGCCAAGGCGGTTGTAACCAGGCAGATAAGAAACAGGTGGATTGTGAGCAACTACGGCGTATTGAGAGGAGGGAACGTCGTGCTGGAGTAGGCCTCCTTACTCTTTCCTGAAGGGCTTGCCGAGAGCCCTCGGCGGCTTCGCCCTCCCTATAACGCCGGCGACCACCAGGAGGGTGGCTATATAGGGTAGCATCCTGGTCACCTCGTATCTGGCTACGCCGAATATCTGGAGCCAGTAGGAGAGCGCGTCGAAGAAGCCGAATATCAACGCGCCCGCTATCGCCAGCAGCGGGTTCCAGTTGGCGAACACCACATCGGCGAGCGCTATGAAGCCCCGGCCGGCGGATATGTCCTTGGTGACAACCGAGAGGTATGCAAGGCTTAGATAGGCCCCGCCGAGGCTGGCGAGCGAGGCCCCCACGGCCGTGGAGAACAGCCTTATCTTGAATACGTCTATCCCTACGCTGTAGGCCGCCTCGGGGTCCTCGCCGCTTGCCCTTATGGCTACGCCCAGCCGCGTCCTGCTCAGTATATACCACATGGCGCCCGCTACGGCGAAGGCCAGGACGGTCATGGCGTTTACGTCCACCAAGGCCCACGAAGGCGTCTGTCTATAGCCGGCGACATGCCACACGGCTTGTATGCCGTAGGCCACTAGGCCGGCCCCGAATAGGTTCATGGCCACGCCGGCCACCAGCTGATCGCCCCTTATGTAGACGGCTATGGCTCCGTGGAGAAGGCCCAGCAGAAGGCCGACCGCCCACGCGGCCGCGACGCCGATCAAACCGGAGCCGGCCACGTCGCCGACTAGGACGCCCACGAAGGCGCCTATCAGCATCAAGCCCTCCAGCCCTATGTTTACCACCCCGCTTCTCTCAGCCAAGATTTCGCCCACAGCGGCGAGAAGTATCGGCACGGCGGCATGTATGGTCTGCGTTAGGAGCACTAACGCCGCCTCCATAGCTCCAACATCCTGACCGCTATCACTAGTATCATGATGCCTTGCAACATCTTGACGAATTCAAAGGGCGTCATGGCTAGCGCCTGCATGTGGCGCGCCCCCTCCTCCATGAGGCCTAGAAAAAGCGCGGCGAGCAAGGTCCCCAAGGGGTTCCCCCTGCCGAGCATCGCCGCCGTTATCCCATCTAAGCCGAGCCCGTAGACGTTGGCGAGGTTGGTGGCCAGGCTGTAGGACGGCGGCATGGCCGCGACCTGCAGGACTCCTGCAACTCCCGACGTGACGCCGCCGAGCAGGAAGGAGTAGATGACGACTCTGGACTGGGGTATTCCGGCTATCCTCGCGGCGACTGGGTTCAGCCCGGCCGCGGTCAGCTCGTAGCCTATTACCGACCTCTCCAAAAGCCAGTAGACAAGCAGGGCGGCAACCACAGCCACGAAAAAGCCGGCGGTCAAGCTGGTGCCCGGCACAAGCGGCGTGAGCCTGGCGGAGGGCGGCATCTTTATCGTCTCAGACGGCTGCATCGGGTTGGAGAAAGTGGTCGAGGCCTCCATTATCACGAGCCAGTACGCTATCCAGTTCATCATTATCGTGCTGACGACCTCGTTGACTCCTCTGTACGCCTTCAGGAGTGCGGGCACCATGGCCCAAGCCACGGCCAGAGATATGCCTATGACGAAGGATAGGGGTAACGCGAGGGCCGAGGCGGCCAGATAGGACGCTATCACAGCCCCGAGGGCCCCCATATAGGTCTGCCCCTCGGCCCCTATGTTGAACAGCCCGGCCTTTAGGCCCAACGCGAAGGTCAAGCCGGTCAAGATTATCGGCGTCGCCGTGGCCAGCGCCGACGTTACGTAGACGACGTCCGTGAAGGGCACGACGAACATCGAGTAGTAGACCAGGAGCGGGTTGTAGCCAGAGATGTAGGCCACCACGGCGCCTACCGCGATCGCCACAGCCAGGGATAGAAGCGAGTCGAGGAAGCCCCTCATAGCCCCGCCATAGCCCTCCCTATCTCCTCCACGGTGGCTTCCTGCGCCGGCTTGTTCAAGACGACCCTCCCGCGGTATATGACGGACACCGTGTCCGCCAGCTTCAACGCCTCGTCTAGATCGCTGCTGACGAGCAGCACGCCGGCGCCCGCGTTCCTCACGTCCACCAGAAGCTTATGCACGTACTCGGTGGTGGCCACGTCCAGGCCGCGCGTCGGCTGATGGGCTATGAGCAGATCCGCCCTCTTGCTCAGCTCCCTACCCACGACGAGCTTCTGTTGGTTCCCGCCCGAGAGGGACCTCGCAGGGGCGTCGGGGCCCGGAGCGACTATGGAGAACTCCTCTATGAGCTTGGCCGCGAAGCGCCTAGCGCCGGCCCAGTCGAACAACCCAGCTCTGGAGAACCTCCTGTGTATCCCCAAGACGGCGTTGTGGACTAGCGGCAGATCGAGCACCAGGGCCCTTCCATGCCTATCGTCGGGGATGTAGGCGACGAGGCCCCCCGCCCTGATGGACCCCCTGGCCGGCCTCCGCAAGCCGACCAAGGCATCGACGAGGGCCTCCTGCCCGTTGCCCTCTACGCCCACCAGCGCGTGCACCTCCCGCCTCCTAACCGACAGATTTACGCCCTGCAACAAGGGCCTCCCTCTATCGTAAACCCAGAGGTCCTCCACGGAGAGAACTACGTCGCTCGGCTCGCCCTCGCGCCCAAGCGTCCAAGACTTGAGCTTGCCCACCATGGCCTCCACCAGCACGTCGGGGCCAACCGACGGCGGGTACTCGCCGACCTTCTCCCCTCTGCGCAGAACGGCTATTCTGTCGGCCACTGGGAGCACCTCCGGGATCTTGTGAGTGATGAATACCACGGCCCTCCCCTCGGCCTTGAGGCGCTTCACTATGTCCAGAAGGCTCTTCACCTCTGGCGGCGAGAGCAGAGACGTGGGCTCGTCGAGTATCAACACCCTGGCGCCGAGGTAGAGAGCCTTGACTATCTCGATCCTCTGCCTAACCCCGAGGGGCAGCTCGCCCACCGGCCTATCCCACTCCACCTCGAACCCCAGGGATCTGGCTATCGCCTCCACCTTACCCCTCAGAAGCTTGCCGAGGCCTCCCAGCGAGGGCCCCTCCAGAAGGGCTATGTTCTCCAGCGGAGTGAGCTCCTCCACCAGCGACAGGTGTTGGTGGACCATGGCTATACCCTCCCTCATGGCGTCCCTAGCGCTCCTGAACCGGACGGGCCTGCCGTCTATCTCAATGGCCCCTCTGGTGGGCTCGTATATGCCCGAGAGGATTTTCATCAAGGTGGTCTTCCCGGCCCCGTTCTCCCCCAGGAGGCCGAGGACCTCGCCAGCCTTAAGCTCGAGGGTCACGCCCCTGAGGGCGTAGGTGCCGTCGGGAAAAACCTTGTGTATTTCCCGGAGAACTATCATCAACCGGAGCCCACCAAGCCCAGCTGCTGTCTGTACTGGAGCAGCTGCTCGCGGGTTGTCGGCAGCGGGACCTGCACCTCGCCCGACACTATCCCCTGCCTCAGCTGATCCACGGCCTGCCAGATCCATTGGGGTATGGACTGGCGCATCCGTTGAACCTCCTGCACTATCTGTTGCGCATCTGACGCCTTCACAGTGCCGGCTTGGATGCCCAACTGAAGGAATTGATTCAAGTCGTCGAGCGTGCTGACGGCGACGCCGCCCTCCTTGAGGCCCAGCGACAAGACGCCGCCGCTGAAATTGCCGCTGGCCGCCATCTGGGCGGCCCTATACACGGCCACGTCCACGCGCTTCATCATGGACGCCAGTATGAAGCCGGGCTTTATGTAGTCCTGATCGGCGTCGACCCCTATGGCGAAGGGCGGCCCCATGGTCCTCCCAGCCGCCTGCCCCGCCTCGGCCACCGCGTCGAAGACCCCGAGGCCCGTGGCCCCAGCGGCCTGGTATATGACGCAGACGCCTTGCGCCAACATCGCCTGGGCCGCCTGCTTGCCCTTAGCCGGGTCGTTGAAGGAGCCCGTGTAGACGTAGTATATGGTGAAGGTGACGTTCTTGCCGAAATGATCAGCTATATACCTCTGGGCCCACCTGACGCCGTAGGCGTAGCCTATTTCGAACTTCCAGAGGACCGGTATGTCCATGCCGAGCACTATGCCGACCTTGGTGCAGTTGAAGTAGTAGGCGGTCAACGCGGCCAGGGCGCCGACCAGAGCGCTCCCCTCGTTCTCTCTGAACTGTATGGACAAGACGTTGGACATATTGGGCACATAGCCGTCTATTATGGCGAAGTGGACGTTGGGATACTCCTTGGCCGCCTCCTTAACTGCGTCGGTCATCAAGAACCCCACCGCCACGACGAGGGTCGGGTTGCTCTTGGCGGCCAGCCTCAAGTTGGGCAGATAGTCGTCCTGCGTCTTGCTCTGAAGCTCCACCAGCTGGAGCCCGAAGTCCTTAGCTGCTCTGGAGGCGCCTAAATACGCCATGTCGTTGAAGGATAGATCGCCGCGGCCGCCGATATCGTATATCACGTATATCGTGCCCCTTGAGGTGGAGCTCGTGGAGGCGGAACCCGTCGGAGAGACCTGCGCGGAGGTCTGAGGGCTCGCCGCGCCCCTCTGGGCCAGATATATGGCAGATACTGCAATTATCACCACGACTACCGCCACTATTATCCCCAGAACTTTGGCGTCCATAGGCCATATGAAATAGATTTTAAAATATAGTTCGCATATAGTACCCAGGTATTATGAAGGTTGCCCATACGGGCACACGGCCAACGCCCAAGGCGCTGGGCAGACATCCATTTCGAGGTCGCCTGCCTGTCTGCACGCGCCGGCGTCTCCATATGGCCAAGCGCCCTAGACCGAGAGATGGCTTCCGACGCCCCCAGGGGCGGAGAGGACGGCGACGGGTATATAAAACCGACCTGCGGCGGGTAGCGGCGATCGCCGAGATCTCTGCTTCAATAACGACATAAAGTGGCCGGAGTCTGCCGCGGATCGCGGCTAAAGATCGTGTTGGTCGGCGTCGACGCCGAGGATGGGGACGGGCTGAAGTCAAGCGATGCCGATGGAATTAGCGGAAAACTTAAAAAAGCGAAATATATGTAAAGAGAAGAGCCCCGGTAGCTCAGCCTGGTGGAGCGACGGAGGAGCGGTCCGCGGAGGATCGTTTTTTATTATGTTCGCATTCCATCTTTTCTTATATTCCTTCGCCGCTGTGGATATGGTAGTCCCTTGAGCTTGTGTAGTTTTACCTCTCCTCTATTCTCGTGCCCATCCAGCTTTATCCATAAAATACATAAAACGCCGACAGAGAAGCGCCTTAAGCCAGCGGAGAAAAAATTTACATTAGCTTTACACTAGAGCTGGGCTATGCACGAGACACAAAAACAACACAAGCGACTTAAAAGGGCTAGAGCATTCTCACGTACTCCCTCGCCGCCGCGGCGAATGCCAGCAGGCCCTTCGGTCTGTACACCTCTCTAATCTTGTCTTCGTATGTCTCGTATCGCTTAAACTCCAGCTCCAGCCGCACCTCCTTTACGGCTCCGTTTTGGGCGCAATACGCCTTCGGCGGGTTTAGAGAGAGACATGCCTCCGACCCGTCCTTTGCTATGTACACTTCTATCATGTACGGATGGAGGATGCTCATAGGTCTTTGTTTTACCACCTCCACCATCCACGGAAATCTGCGCAGTGTCTTGGCAATCTCGATTAACCTCTCCCTGAGATCCAGCCACTTCCTAACCCACTCTACGCCGAACGCCTCCAGCTCCGGCCACTCCTTCAGAAGCTCCTCCACGGGGTCGGCCCTAACGAGAGCCGGCTGGGGCGGCTCCCTCATCCTCTCCAGCCGCTCATACTCCACATACTGGAGGACCAGCCTCTGCGGCAGTTCAAAAACAGAGGCCGTGGTTTTGATTTTCTTAACCGTCGTCATATCCACTCCCTCAAGGCCGATAAGACCTCCTCCAGCGCCGCCCTCTCGATCAGGTAGGTACCCTTCTTGTGTCTCTTTGCGAGCCCCTTCTCCACCAGCCTCATCATGAGCTCGCGCACAGCCATGCCGCACCGCCTGTCCACCCCGCACACGTCGCGCGTCCTCACGGACACGACGGCGCCCCTCCCGCCTCCTCCGCGCCTCTGGAGGTGCCAGAGCAGAGCCGGCAGGTACCGCCCCGTCTTCCGCCCCACGCCCTCCCGGCGGCGCGGACGCCCGGCCATGACCTGGGGAAAGCCCATCTTTAGTTTTTCGCAAAACCGCTATAATGATAAGCGATATTAATATATGATTATTAAGTACGCCG
>Ga0081534_100185_pt1 | contig 22501 bp, 24 predicted proteins | sample MonGeyMetagenome_FD_71019 | JGI IMG/M metagenome (GOLD analysis project Ga0081534, IMG submission 71019) | Hypoxic/sulfidic aquatic microbial communities from Monarch Geyser, Yellowstone National Park, USA - MG (SPAdes) v1 (version 2) | ecosystem: Environmental > Aquatic > Thermal springs > Hot...
GACGCTATTGCCGCTGGCCGCTACCAGGACTATTGAGCTCGGGTCCCTCAGCGCCTCGGCCGCGTGCTCCTTGACCGCCTCCCTCAGGTTGCGCACAGTGGCCCATGAGGGGTCGAACTCCTCATTGAAGGCGTAGAACCTGTACATGAGCTCAGCTAGCCCAGCTACGTCGGAGTCCGTCGCCCTCCTCACGGTAATGGCGGGCTCAGCGTACATGGGCTCATCCCTCGTAGTCAACGGGGGGCTTAGGTATGAGGCCACTTGACCAGATGGACTGGAACTTCTGCCTCACGGTGCCGATTATCTCCCTAGCCCTCTCGAGCTCCTCCTTATACGTGGTTGTCCTCCTCGCGACCCCCTCCTCCACTGCCCTGACCGCTATGGCTGCCGCGACCCTTGGGTAGACCTCCCACTCCTCCATGGTCGGAAGTATCCTGTTCTCATTAATTCCGCCGTTCTCCTCAGCGTACTTTGCCAGCTCAACTGCCGCGGCGACTGCCATCGTGTCAGTTATGGTCTTGGCCCTGACGTCAAGCACTCCCCTGAAGACCGCCGGGAACGCGAGGCTGTTGTTGACCTGGTTGGGGAAGTCGCTCCTGCCCGTAGCTACTATCCTCGCTCCAGCCTTCTTCGCCTCCCAGGGCCATATCTCTGGCACAGGGTTTGCCAGGGCGAACACTATGGCATCTCTGTTCATCCTTGAAACCCACTCGGGCTTTATGATGCCGGGCCCTGGGGCCGAGGCCGCGACCAGGACGTCGGCCCCCTCGAAGGCCCTCTCTATGGGTGAGTTGGGGGGCAGGTCGCCGCCGTTGGTCTCAATGGCTATCTGGTACTGGTAGGGGTCAGAGACCATCAGCTTGTCTATGTCCTTCATCTCCGGGTGGAGGATCCCCTTCGTCGTTATGGCCACCACGTTGTGGAGGTTCGCGCCCATAACCTTGAGGAGCCTGTAGAAGGCCACGTTGCTTGCGCCGGCCCCGAATATCACTATCCTTACGTCCTTGAGTCCCTTGCCTACCACCTTGAGGGCGTTCATGAGGCCGGCCAGCGTAACTGTCGCCGTGCCCTGCTGGTCGTCGTGCCAGACCGGTATGCTCAGCCTCCTCCTGGCCTCGTCAAGTATGTAGAAGCACTTGGGCTTCTCTATGTCCTCGAGGTTTATGCCGCCAAAGGAGGGCTCAATCAGCTGCAGCAGCTCTAAGAACTTGTTGGGGTCTGAGGCCCTGTGCACAAGCGGTACCGCGTCAACTCCTCCCAGGTACTTGAAGAGGAGGGCCTTGCCCTCCATGACAGGGTAGGCAGCCTCAGGGCCCACCTTGCCAAGGCCCAGGACCCTGGTGCCGTCGCTGACCACGGCGATCGTGTTCCACCTTGAAGTTAGCTCAAATGAGAGGTCAGGGCTCCTGCTTATCGCCCTGCTCGGCTCGGCCACGCCAGGGGTGTACCATATGGCGAAGTCCTTGAGCCTCCTGACGGGGACCTTGGGGATGACCTCTATCTTGCCCCCGTAGAAGCGGTGCAAATCCATGCTGAGCTTATACCACTCCTCCGTCGCCGCCTCCTCTTCGGACAAGCGGAACGCCCTGGGTAGAGAAGGCCGCAGGGTCTAAAATAAAGGAGTGGTTCTTTTAAAAAACCAACTTTATCCCATTCTTTTTAATTAGGCCTCAGCCGCTGGACTCAAGGACGCCCGAGAACTGCTGCCTCAGCACCTTCTTGTCAGCCTTGCCCGTGCTGGTCAGGGGGATGTTCTGGACCTCCATCACCTTGTCAGGCAGCCACCACTTAGGTATGACGCCCCTGTTGACGAAGTTCTCCGTCAGGAACCTGTTAATCTCGTCAGTTGTCAGCTTGCCCTGCCACCCGGGCCTGGGGACGACGAGGGCCACAGGCCTCTCGCCCCACTTGGGGTGCCTGGCGCCTATCACGGCCACCATGGCGACGCCCGGGTGCTGGCTTATGGCGTCCTCGAGCCTCAGGGAGCTTATCCACTCGCCGCCGCTCTTTATGACGTCCTTCTCCCTGTCCATTATGAGCACGCTTCCGTCAGGGAACCAGACTGCCAGGTCCCCGGTGTGGAACCAGTCGCCGCGCCACGCGGCCTTCGTCTTCTCTGGGTCCTGGAAGTACTCGTACATGACCCAGGGCGCCCTGACTACTATCTCGCCGACCGTCTTCCCGTCCTTGGGCACAGGCTTGCCGTTCTCGTCCACGACCATGAGGTCAACGAAGGGTATCGGGTAGCCGGTCCTCAGCTTCACCTTGAAGAACTCCTCGTCGGACATCCTGTCCTGTAGCCTCGAGGGCGGGATGGCCAGGGTCAGCACAGGCGCCGTCTCAGTGAGCCCGTAGCCGACGAAGACCCTCATGCCGCGCTTCTCGGCTAAGATCGCCAGGCCCTCGGGTATTGAGGCGCCGCCGTTGATGAAGGCCACTCCCCTCAGGTCGTACTTCTCGCTCTCCGGGTCCGTCAGGAGCATGTAGAGTATCGTCGGCACGCCGGCGAAGTAGGTGACCCCCTCCTGCTTGATCAGCTCGAGGTAGGCCTTCGTGTCGAACCTGTTGGGCAGGACGGTCTTCTGCCCTGACATGAGTGACGAGAACGGGAAGCCCCAGGCGTAGACATGGTACATGGGGACGACTATCATGCTCACGTCGCGGCTCGTGATCTGAAGCCCCCTGGGCCCGGCCCCGAAGCCTGCAACCGTGGCGAGCACGGAGAAGGCGTGAAGGACCACCTGCCTGTGGCTGTGATAGACTCCCTTCGGCAGCCCAGTGGTGCCACTAGTGTAGAACATGAAGGCCGGCCTCCTCTCGCTGACAGCCGGCCACTGGTAGCGACCTCCCCTCTCCTTCAGGAAATCCTCGTAGTGGACCGCAGGGACCCCTCCAACCTTCTGGGGGACAGAGTCAGTGTCGACAACTATCACCTGCTTAACTGAGGGCGCCTTCGGAAGTATGGCCTCGGCCAGGGGTATGAAGTCTGAGTTCAGCACGAGGACCTTGTCCTGGGCCTGGTTCATGATGTAGATGAGCTCCTGCGGCGAGAGCCTCACGTTGAGAGGGTGGAGCACGTGGCCCATCATGGGGACGGCGTAGTAGAGCTCGAGGTGCCAGTGCGTGTTCCACTCCATAGTGGCGACCCTGTCGAGGCCCGAGATGCCCAGCGTCGAGAGGGCGGCGGCCAGCCTCTCGACCCTGTCGGCGAACTCGGAGTAGGTGTACCTGAAGACGCCCTTCTTCGTCCTATAAGCTATCACCTGGTCGTAGAACAGGTCCCTGGCCCTCTCATAGACCCTGTGGATGGTCAGCTCGGAGCCAGGCCTTTCAGGGACCTCCTCTGGAAGAGACACAGCTCCGTACACCTCTTTCTGTTCTAAATGGGGGTGAATTAATATTTGTCCGGGCGTCACTGAGCGGCACAGCTTTACGGAAGCACTTTATGTCCTTAAATAGCTGGCCGACCAGAGGCCTGAGGCCCTTGTTGAAGAGGCGCCTGACGGCCTCCGGCTATGCCGAGGTTGGAACCGCGGGACCCCATGAAGTGTTCGTCAGGCGCGGCGGCAGCCCGCTCTGCCTGGCTGTCGTCGAGGACTGGCCCATGCTCAATGTCTTCAGGCTTGGGGCCAGGCTGAGGGTAATGCGGTCCCCTGAGCACCTGCAGTCCCTGAGGCCCCCCTTCAGGGTCATCGTCAGGAGGGGCGACGACCTTGAGGCCGTGGGGGAGGCAGTGGTAAAGGACGACCTCAGCCTTGAGCCCCAGCTCCCCCTGCCAGGCACCTGGGCCCTGGCCGACCCCATCACGCCCATGGGGGTTGACGTTGAGGGGGCCCTGGCGGACCTGACGCTGAGGCTCTCGCCGTTCCTTGTAATGCTCGTCAGGGGCTACACGTCGCCCCTCTCAGCCGAGATGGTTCCCCCCTTCTGGGCCCCAAGGGCGCCGGTCCTTGTGGCGGAGCTTGAGGGCTTCAGGCCACTCCCTATGCGCGGGAGGGCCATAGTGGTGAGGCTGGGCCCTGGCGTTGACCCGGGGCCGGCCCTTGAGGAGGCCGAGGAGGAGCTGAGGGGGCTCCAGGGCAGGGGGTGTTAGTCCTTAATGGTCTCAAGCATGCTTAGGACCTGCCATATCTTGGTCCTCGCGTGCAGAGGCATGTTGGGGTCCTGGCTGACCTCGTCAAGGGCCCCTATGGCGTTAGCCGCCCTGACGCCGGGCGAGAGGCGCGTGTCACGGAGGTAAGTCAGGGCCATGGCGGCCGCCCTCCTTATGTTCCTCGGCACGGCGGCGTCGTTCACTATCGTGGTAAGGATGGTCATGGCGAACTTTATCTTGTCCTCCGCGCTTACCTTGGCGGACGCCATATTTCATCCCCCTCCTTTATCTGGTTAAGCTTACGAGTTAAAAGTTAAAAAGCTCATGTAAAGATAGCATGACTTTAAAACCCTCTAAACGCTAGGCCCTCGGGTGAACCTCAACGGGGAAGGTAAAGAAGGTCGTGCTGGACACGGCGGAGTTCCACCCGCTTCACAGGAACTGGGTCAACCTGGCCCAGACCATAGCCAAGGAGCTTAACGTGGACCTCGAGGTCAAGCAGGAGGACTACGTTTACGCCATATCCTACGGTGACAAGGACGACTTCGGCATGGCCTGGCTCCCCCAGCTCTTCCTGGAGATGGAGGACGGCAGCGTCAAGCTAATAATGAGCCAGTACCCCTTCGACCCAGCCACGACGAAGCCGAGCGACGAGATGGCCCTGGCCGAGGCCAGGAGGAAGGTCCAGGAGATCCTCAAGGACCCCTGAGGGCCGGCCAATGGGGCAGGCCAAGGGGTTGCCTAAGGGAGCCTTTGAGGCCAGCCTCACAGCAGTTGAGGCCATAATAGCGGCCGTCATAGTTGCCGTGATAGTGCTCGCGCTATACGCCACGGCCCTGGAGATTTCCTCAGCTGTCACCTCAGGCAGCGTAAACGCTGTGCACGACTCTGTGCTGAGCATAGTGGACCTCGTGATCATAATGCTGCTCGCGGCCGACCTCCTGAGGACCATAGTGGTGAGCGTGAGGGAGGGCAGGATGCCGGCCAGGAGCATAGTTGAGATAGCACTGTTAGTGATCGTTAGGGAGATGGTGGCGACGTCGCTTGAGGGATTTAACTACGTTACTATGCTTGCGCTCTCCGCCTCCTTCCTGGCGGTGGCCGGCTCCTATATCATAATAACGAAGTACGCAGAGAAGTGACCTGATGTACCCGTGGCCTGGCGTTAGCAGTCCATGACAGGGGTTTCCCCCGCTAACGGCGTCCTGTTATAACATGTGGTACCGCAGGCCCACCAGTACTTCATGGGCTGCGGTCGAGCCCAGAGTCGCAGAGCCCCATGTGAGGGGTGAACCGTTAGGAGACCCTGTCGCACAGTAGGCCTAGGACCCAGGCCGCGTCGCGTTGCCAGAAATTAACCTGTCATTGGCCCGATAGCAGTCTCGCCAGGTCGCTCACCCTCTTGGCTATCTCGTTAACTACCTCCTCGAGCCACTCCCTGCCCTTGTCTGCTGAGGCCTTAGTTGGGTCGCCGAGGACGGCGGCCGGGTAGAGCGCTTCATCAATGGCTGGGGACTCCACCGAGAGCCCCTGTACGTAGATGAGGGCGTTCCTGAGCCCCTTGAGGCCCTCCGCCTTTTCCTCGCCTGAGGGCGACCAGCCGGTTACGTTAGGCCTAGCTGAGCTCATGTCCACGTGGGCCCCGTCTATGTAAAGCATGGCGCTGGTCTCGTCCTCCCCCGCGTGGCCAGGGGCCGTGAAGAGCCTCCTCAGGGCCTCCCTGCCGGCGTCCCTCCACCAGTCGAACATGACTATGGTCGCCCCGGTCCCGTAGGCTGCGTCCTTCATCGCGACCCTTATGGCCGTTGAGTTCCCGCCGTGGCCGTTTATTATCACTATCAGCTTGTACCCGTTCCTCACGATCTCCTTCAGCACGCTCCTGACGTACGCTATGAAGGCGTCTATCTCAACGTTCACCGTGCCGGGGAACCTGGCGAGGCCGGGCGAGACCCCATACCATATAGGGGGGAAGAGGTGAGCGCCCAGCCTCTCGGCGACCCGCTGGGCCACCCAGATGGCCTCAATTGCGTCAGTGCCCAGGGGCAGGTGGTCGCCGTGCCTCTCCAGGGACCCTATTGGGAGGACCGCTATGAGCTTGCTTTCCCTGTCGTAGTGGGAGCCGGGGAGCTCCCAGACCTCCTTCGCCAAGGCCGGCACCCGCGTTATTACCGCTGGGCGGCCTGAAAATAAAGGTGTAGGGCCTTGAGGCTCCGTGAGCCGCCAAGGATAAAGGTCCTTGAGGCGGCCGGCGCCATAGCAGACGGCAGGGTCCACCTCGTCAAGGGCCTCACGCCCGACAGGCTTGACGCTACCGTCGTAAGCAGCGAGGGGGACAGGAGGTACAGGGTCGTCGTAGTTAAGGAGGGAGGAGGGTACAGGGTCTACAGCGACGACAACGGGACCAGGCTGAGGGGCTACGTGGGCTACCCGATAATATCTGTGCTCATGCTCGCCGGCGCGCTGCCCAGGGACGAACAGGTTGAGGTCGCCCTCAAGGGGATTGACTGGAGGAGGCTCAACGAGACCTATAAGAAGTACTCAGTAGTGGAGGAGATAGTCCTCAAGAGGGCGAGCGAACAGGTGCCCAGGGGGAGAGTCGAGGCCTTCAGGGAGAAGGTCATGGGCGAGCTCAGGAAGGTCCCCTTCACCTATGATGAGTCGCTGGCCAAGGGCTAGCAGCTGTCCTCCCTGCCTCGAGGGAGAGCCTTCGCAGGGCCTTTGAGAAGTCCCTCCCATAGTTTAACTTAGCCTCTTACCTGTACGTGTACCCCATGTCAGCTAAGTCAGGCTTTTTTCCTGAGGCCGCCCTCTTGTAACGGGGAAGATGGGGCTCATAGAGGAGTGCGCCGAGGAGCTGGAGAGGCTCTACGCGGCCTCCAGGGTCTACCAGGTGAGCACGGAGATAGTGGGGGAGCCCCAGGCTTCCCCGGTCGAGAAGGAGCTCTCCCTTATCGTCAAGAGCGTCCACGAGCCGAGCATTGACGAGATCCCCCTCCTAGGCGCCCTGCTCGAGGCCTTCGACTTCTCTGAGATCTACGAGTACGAGAGGGTCGTCGAGGCGCCGGGCGGCAGCAGGGCTGAGCACCTGGCCAGGTTCCTCCAGGAGGCCCTCTCAACGGGGCGGGCCGTCATAATGGTGGCCCCGAGCCTCCTCGGGGTCTCCCTGGCCGGGAGAATACCTGACGAGCTGGTTGAAGAGCTTGACCAGGGCGCGATGGCGCAGGTCAGCGTCAGGTCAGACGGACTGCTTTACCTGCCGCTCAAGGAGGCCTTAGACGAGCAGTCCATCGAGGTAGTGGGCAAGAGCAACAGCGAGAGCAGCGGGGAGAGGGCCCGCTGGCTTATCGAGGAGGCCAGGAGGAGGGGGATAAGGACGAGGGGGCCCGTCTTCCTGCCCGACAACAGGGCCGTGGCCGAGTACGTCACCTCCATAGGCTCAAGGGGCTACCTGTACAGGGTGCCCGTTACAAAGCTGGCCGCGGTGCTGCTGGCCATAGACCACTGCCTCGACAGGGATGACCTTGAGGAGATGAGGAGGCCTGAGGTCAGCTCCCACACCGTTTACGCCCTCAGGCTCTCCGAGGGCCAGCTGAAGTCCCTGACGTCGACCCTGATAGGGCTCCAGGGCGTGAGGGGCTCCCTGCTGGCCAGGCTGCCCCAGAAGCTGGAGCCCTTCTTTGAGCGCGGCTCAAGGGAGACCGTGGCGGAGGTCCTCAGGAAGCTGGCGGTCCTCTAGCTCACCTCAGCAGGAGGTCCTTGTACTTCTCTACGTAATCTATGCTCGTCCTGAGGTCAGCGAAGATCTTTGACACGTACTCCACGTCAGGGACCTCGACCTTGCCTGACCCCCTCCTCTCGGCCACGACCTTGGCGGGCTGGAGCAGCTGGACCGCATACCTAAGGCTGTGCTCCTTCCCTATCTTGGTCAGCAGGGCCAGGGCGTCCTCGGAGAGCTCGACGTCCTCCTCGGCGGCCCTCAGCTTCAGTATCTCCCTGATCTCGTCCTCCGTGTAGGGCTTCGTCGTTATTATGAGGAGCCTGTCGAGCAGGTCCCTCGGCATGCCGTGGGGGGCGACTTCGTCCGTGCCCCTCACGGTCGTCATGCCCCTGTTCGTGGCGAGCACTATGATTGGGGCGAACTCGCTCTCCATGGCCTTGCTCAGGAAGCTGTAGGCCTCTATGTCAAGCATGTGGGCGTCGTCTATAAACAGTATGCCCGGGACCAGCTCTGCCTTGCCTTCATCCCTCAGCTTCTTGACAAGCTCGTCTGTCCTGGCCCTGACCTCGTCAGTTATGGTGGCCTCCTCCCTCAGGAAGCCGAAGAGCGTGAAGGCCGCCCTCTGGGCCGCCAGCGAGGCGTCTATGTCATGGAACGTCAGGGTCCTGACTATGTCCCTCCTTGATCTCACCTTCCCCGAGGGCACCTCTACCTCCTGGGTCACGTCAATGTCGAAGACCTTCTCCGCCTTCTCCCTGACGCGGCCGAGCCTCCTCACGTCGCCGGTCTCAACGTCTATCATTATCACGTCCCCCTTCCTAACCCCAAGCGCCTGGAGCTGCTGGGCCACCTCGGGGCCGACCGTGAACGCGGCCGAGTCGTCCTTGGTCTCCAGGGATATCCTGGCGCCCCCGAGGACTGGGTATGGGTAGAAGGGTGAGGTCTTCTTGATGTACTTCAGCTCAGTGACGACGCCTGTGACCACCTCCCTGGTCTCCCTGATCCTTATCCCGACGGCCCTCCTGAACGCCTGCATCAGGAAGGCCGTCTTGTTCTCGGCCGCCAGTACCTCGGCCCCGTTGACAGCGACGAAGGGCGTGTCCTCGCCCAGCTCCCTCGCCATCGCGACCGCTATGGCGGTCTTGCCGGTCCCGCTGGGCCCAACCATGAGGACGCCCTTCCCGCCAAGCCTCCCCTGCCTGACGAGCTCTACTATGATGCCGGCCGCCTCCCTGGCCTCCACCTGCCCTATCATGCCGTCAGCGACCGGCTTTGCCTTGCCCTTGGGGTCAAGGCCCAGCCCCCTTATGTGGCTGTGGACTGATGACCACTTGGGCTGTCTGATGGGAGTTACCTGTATCTCAGACATGTTATTCACCACACACGATGGGCGCCCCTGGGCTTTAAGGTTTGATTTAAAGCCCTCAGCTTGGGCTTAATCATCGTGGTGACGCCGGCTGGCCGTGCCCAAGCAGGCCTATGAAGACGCGATAAACGCCGCCAGCTCCCTCCTCTCGGCATGTAGCCAGCTGGGGCTACGCTGCAGGGACCCGCCCTTCGCCACCTCAAGGCTCCTTCAGCACATAGGGCTCGGCCAGTACAGGCTGAGGTCGTTCTGGGACCACATGGCCGAGCTGTCAAGGGGGCGCTACGTCCTCTACAAGGCCCTCAACGCCGTCTTTGAGCTCCGCCTGAGCCTTGAGAGGAGGAAGCTGATGCACGTTGACGGCTGGGTTCCCGTGGACTACTTCGACTGCAGAGCCCTAAGCGGGAGGTGCTCCACCTCCCCTCAGGGCCTAGGGGCCTTCATATACGTCGAGGGCCGAGTCGAGGGCTCCGAGATCAGGGTCAACGCCATTAACCTCCTGAGGATGATTGACCTGGTCAGGCCCTCGACCTCAGCGGAGCTCCTGGGCGCCCTGAGGGACTTGTTGTGGGGGAGGGGCGTTGAGAGGGGGCTTGACCTCCTTCTCAGGCTGACGAACGTTGACGCTGTGAGTCTGGTCCTGCCGAGGACCCCGGCCACCGTAAAGGACCTCCTGACGGTGTCCCCTGCCCTCAGGCAGGCCCTGGCTGACCTGAGGGCCTCCCAGGCCTGAGGTGCAGCTCACCTGAGGCGGACTCAAGCCTGGTGAGCCTCAGGTCGTACCCGTGCCCTGACCACCAGGCGGCCGGGGCGTAGCCTACGAACCACAGGAAGAGGTTCAGCAGGAGGAACTGCCACAGGCCGAACGAGGAAGTGATGTAGGTGAGCGCTGAGTAGAGGGCTATCGGGGCGACCCTCACGAGGCCTATCATGGTGGCCCTTATGTTCGTCGGGAACAGCGTCGGCTCGAGGACGGTCCTCACGGCCCAGGCGAACTCGCTGAACGCCATGTTGACGAAGAGCAGCGCGTAGAAGAGGGCCATGCTGTTAGGTATCAGAGCAAGCCAAAGCATTATTGGGACCATCGAGAGGTAGCCGCCGCCGTAGGCCAGCACCGCAAACGACCTTATGTCAAGCCTCCTCACAAGCCAGGCGGCCAGGAGGCCCGCCACCGACGCCCCCAGGTTGGCGTACATTATCACGTAGTTGTAGGTCAGGGGCGAGCTCGAGAAGTAGTAGGCCCCCACCACATAGGCCATCAGGCCATAGGTTATGTACTGTGAGACCCCGAGGACGGCGAGCATCGTGAACTTGGGCCAGAGCCCTACGAGCCTGTCCACGTCCCTGACCCTCACGTCTGAGGGTGTCGCCGAGAGCCTGTCGAGCTCCTTGACGGCCTCGTCCTTCCTGCCCTTGGCCGTGAGCCACCTTATGGACTCAGGCATCAGCCCCCTGACTATGATGGCCGCGGCCAGGGCCACGCCCGCCGCTGTTAGGACCGCTATGGACTCGAGGAGCAGGGAGTCAGTGAGAGAGTAAGTCAGCGCAGCTATGGCGGCCGCCACCGTCGCCCCTATGTTGTCAAAGTTGGGCGAGAGCACTAGGACCTCCTCCCTGTAGGCGGCCGGGGTGAGCTCGGCGAGGAGTGTAAGCGCTACCGGGACCTCGCCCTCAACGCCTACGTCCGCCATGGCGTAGCCTAGCAGCAGTAGCGCGGCCTTCTCAAGGTAGGCCTTGACGTACAATAAGTCAACAGTTATCAGGGCAACGCCCACGCCTATGAGCGTCATGGTCAGGAAGAACGTCCCCTTCCTGCCCAGGCTTAGGTCAGATACCCTCGCTATCAGCACGTCCCCAACGATGGGGATGAGTGTGACCGCCACCAGGTAGTAGACGCTGTGGAACTGGGGGTAGGCCAGGAAGCCCAGCGTCGTGACGAGGCCCCATATGAAGTAGCCTATGGACGTCGAGGCGAACACCAGCCAGTGGGCCCTGCCCCACTTAGCCCTCTCAACCAGCTCCAGCAGCTCAGCCAAGCCGAACCCTGACCAAGTTACTACTCAGAGTAGTAAAAACTTTACTCCTGTTCCTCTTTCTCTTCCTCCTTAACCTCTTCCCCCTTCTTGGCCTCAGCCTGGGGGAGGGGGGCCCTCTGGGCCCTGACCTTCTCGGCCCTCTCCATCCTGAGCCTCATGACCCTCTCCGCAGCCTCCATGACGTTAAGGAGGTCGCTGACCTGGTCGACCTCGCCCTGCCTCAGGTACTCCCTTATCTTAACGGCCGCCATGTACTCGACCTGCCTGAGGGTCTCGTCAACCTCTACCTCCCTCGCCTCCTCGTCGCTGCTCACCAGGTAGACCTTGCCGTGGACGGGGCAGACCACGTCGCCGTTCTTCAGCCTGAAGAGCGGGAGGCCGCATATGGGGCAGGTCTGCTCGAGCATCACGGCGCCCTGCGCCATGAGGTTGGCCATGAGCCTGATTACCTTGGGGTCCTTCCTCAGGTCCTGGCCCTCGCTCTCGGACAAGCCCTGCACCTGCCTAGCCAAAGACGCTCTTGTTAACGATCTTTATCAGCCTTACGTAGTTATCGCACCTGGCCTGGGCCCCCGAGCACGAGACCTCGTAGGTCAGCTGGCCGCCGAAGTGAAGCAGCGACCCAGCCGCCCTGTACCAGTCTATGACCCCTGTCATGGGGGGCAGGTGAAGGTCTGAGTACCCGTCGTTGTCATGAGCGTGCACCTCAGCAGCAACGCCAGCCAGCTTCTGAATGTCGTCATAGAGGCCCTTGGAGTTCACGTTCAGGTGACCCAGGTCAAGGCAGGCCCTCAGGCCCTCGACCTTCGTCGTGAGCCCAAGTATCTCGTCAACCGTGGAGCCGAAGAGGTCAGCCTCGAGCCTGTTCTCAACCGCCAGCGTGAGGCCCAGGTTCGCCGCCTCCTTGGCGAGCCTTGCCAGCGCCTGCTCGTTGACCGCCGAGGCCTTCTCGCGGGGCTTGGCTGGAAGGGTGTGGATGACAGCTATCCTTGCACCCATGTCAGCCGAGGCCCTGAGCCACCTTATGACCCTAGTGAAGGCGCCCTCCTTGCCCTGGGCCAGCTGCTCCAGCGTCTGCCTGTCGTAGGGCAGGTGGACGCTGGCCACCCTGTAGCCTGACCTCTTCACCGCGGAGACCACGTCCTCCAGGAGGGAGTCCTCCTGGCCGCGGCGGGCGGTGAAGTTGTCGTAGCTCAGCTCGTACTCCTCCACGCCCATGTCGTGAAGCCTCCTCAGGGCGTCGACAGGGAGGAGGTCCCTGTAGATCATGGTGGCGTAGACCACCCTCACGCCCATCAGCCCACCTTAGGCGTCACGGCCAAGATATTAGACTTATAAGCTTTTAAACGACTTTCTAGGAAAAAGATATTTTATCTTTAGCAGCCCTAAGCGATTGTGATGAACCTTGAGGGACTTCACGAGGCCTCTAAGGGTCACTGATGACGTCTACTGGGTCGGCGTCAATGACAGGAGGAAGGTGAGGTTTGAGAACATGTGGCCCATACCTGAGGGCATATCCTATAACGCCTACGTCATAGACGCGGGCGATGGCTTCATAGCAGTCGACGGCGTTGAGGAGGAGTACTCCGACGAGTACTTCTCCAAGCTGACCGAGGTCGTCGGGGACCTGTCCAGGATCAGACTAATAGTGGTCAACCACCTCGAGCCGGACCACCAGGGGACCCTTGAGGAGCTCGTCAGGAGGACCGGGGCCCCCGTGGCCATATCTGGCATAGGGGCCAAGATGATCAATGACTTCTACGACGTGCCGAGGGACAGGCTGAGGCCCGTCAGCGACGGGGAGGTCTTGGAGGTGGGCAACAAGAGGCTCAGGTTCATCTTCACGCCTTGGCTCCACTGGCCTGAGACCATGATGACCCTTGACGAGACTGACGGCGTCCTCTTCACCTGTGACGCCTTCGGCTCCTACAGGGCGCTGGGCGAGGGGCTATTCGACGATGAGGCGCCCCTTGACGAGTACATACGTGAGGCGAAGAGGTACTATGTGAACATTGTCGGCAAGTACGCCAAGAACACGCTCGACGCGGTGAGGAAGCTGAGGCCCCTCATGAGCTCAGTCAAGGTAGTAGCGCCGGCCCACGGAATCCTCTACAGGTCTAACCCCCTCCTGCCGCTTAACCTCAGCGAGGAGTGGGCCCTCCCGAGGCTCGAGAGGGAGGTCACGATAGTCTACATCAGCATGTACGGCCACACTGTTAAGGCGCTTGAGAGGCTTAAGGAGGGCCTGAGGTCAAGGGGGCTTAACGTAAAGGCCCTCGACGCGGCCGAGGTCCACACGTCCTACATACTGAGCGAGGCCAACAACTCAGCCGGCGTCATATTTATGTTCCCAACCTACGACGCCTCGATGCCCATGCCGCTCTTCGAGGTCCTATACACGTTCCAGGTCAAGCTCTTCGGCAGGGGGAGGCCGGCCGGGGTCGTGACGTCCTACGGCTGGGGACCCATCGCGAAGATAGCGGCTGAGCAGGTCCAGAGGTCGGGCTTCAAGGTGGTTGAGCCCCTGGTCACCTTGAGGACCAGGCCAAGGCCTGAGGAGCTGGAGAAGATGGAGGAGCTCGCCTCATCAATGGCTAAGGCAGTTGATGAAGTGATGGCCTCTCAGCGAACAGCCTGAGGCCCAGGTGACCTGGGCAGCCCCCTGAGGCTCGCCAGGGCCATGAGCGTGGCCCACCTGACCAGGTCCCTCCTGACAACCCTTCCCCCTGTCATGAGGCTTATCACTCCCTGGGCCGAGCCCACGTCCCTTATGCCGTACCTGACCTCAACGACCCTGTCGAGCTCTGAGCTCATAGCGTCCCTGGCTAGGTCCTCAGGTATCTCGAAGGCCGGGGAGGCGCCGCAGGCGCTGAGGCCGCCGGCCACTATACATGAGAAAGTTATGACGTACCAGTAGCCCGCCACGCTGAACATGCCTGACTCCACCCCGACCCCGTGCTCAGCCGCCTGGGCTGCCCTTGAAGCCCTTAACATGGCCAGCTGCCTCGTGAGCTCAAGGCCTACGGGCTGAGGCGGGAGCCCTGTGACCTCGACGGGCACAACCTTAGCGCAGCCGTAGAAGGCCTCATAGGCCTCCCTGACCCCGTCAAGCTTGACCGGGTTAACGCTGCCCACGGCCACAGTTGGACAGGTCATACGACCCCGTGAGCGTAAGGGGCTGGGCAGGTGAAAATCAGTTACCCTGGCCTCACCGCTGGTCGTAGATGATCGCGGCCTTGAGCGGGGCTGACCGCGTTAGGGCTGAAGCCAGTTTCCTTAACGACAGGGCCCCTCAGGCAAATGCCTTTACCTCACCGACTCAGTGCCGGAGGTAACACATCACAGAGGCCTGCTGAAGCGCTGTAGGCGGGGCTAATTTGCCTAGCCACGTCGTGGGCAGCTCGCGAACCGCTTAAAACTCCGTGCCTAACCTAATCTATTGGCGCCGCGGTCGCCTAGCCCGGTAGGGCGCCGGCCTGCTAAGCCGGTGGGGGAAACCCCGCGCGGGTTCAAATCCCGCCCGCGGCGCTGCTCCTCAGCAGAGGGCCAGCACCCTTGCCATAGCTGCCTCCGCGCCCCTGACCTTCAGCGGCGCTATGACGAGCAGGGGCTCCTCGCAGCCGACGAGCTCACCAAGGTTGCAGGCCCCCTCTACTATTATGACGCCTGCCCTCAGGAGCCTCACGTGGACGTAGGCCACGTCCTCCTCGCTGACCAGGGGGGACCACGGGAACCCCTTGGCCCCAGGCCAGCCGGCCACGCTCATGCCCTCAGTAACGACGGCAGCGACGCCTACGTCAGCTAGGTAGTCTGCGGCGCCCCTGTCAAGGTAGGGCCAGGCGTGAAGGTATTCCTCGGAGCCGCGAAGGGCCGAGAAGCTAGTGTACAGGACCGCTGCCCTCCCCGGCCTCACCCTGCCCATCAGGTCGTCCCTAGTTATGGGCTGCCCAGGGCCCTTGCTGGTCAGGTCGACTAGGTCGGCCGGGACGACCAGCCTCGCGGGGCTGACCCTGTCAACGCTGTCGCCTCCAGGTATGAAGTGAAGGGGCGCGTCTACATGGGTGCCCGGCTGACGGCCCCCGCCCTTAATAACGGGGGTTCTGCGCCCACTGGGGCCTCCCCTCACCTCTCAGGCGCCCCCACGGGCGCGGCATCACCGCTCAGGCCCCGCCGTCAGCCCCGGGGAGGCGCGGGCTCACTGCCTGCTAAGCTCGCCCGCGCCCAACTCCACAGTAAAGTTGGAGCAAAAAGCTTATAAGCTTTTTGCTCCACTGTTCTCTTGATGTTGGTATGGGTCTGGTGGCCGTCTTCAGGGCCAGGCTGTCAAGCCACGGCGGCGGCAGGCTGATAATATACATACCGAAGGAGCTCCAGCCGAAGCTCAGGGAATATTATGAGAAGGGGGTCGAGCTTGACGTCCACATCTACGCAGAGGACTGAGGAGGGCTTCAGGGTGCTCACTCTCAAGTACCCAATGACAGAGGACGTCAGGGGCTTCATTGAGAGGTACAGGGCGCTGGCGTCACACTTTTACTGGTCCAGGAGGCTCGGGCTCGAGCCAGCCAGCGAGGTCGTTGAGGAGCTATGGCGGAGGGTCCCGAGCTACTGGAGGTGGCACCTGGTGGACCCCAGGGACCCTCTGTACCTGTTCAAGGGGGTTGAGGGGGCCCCAGCGCCCTCCAGGATCCTCCTCGGGCTCCCGCTTGTAGACGCCCTCCACGAGAACAAGGGGGCGTACATAAAGGACGACAAGCTCGTCCTGAGGCTTAACAGGAAAGTGGAGCTTGATATCCCTGAGAGGGCTTTAAAGTGGCTTGAGAAGAGGCTCGCCGAGGGGCCCGACAAGAAGTTCGTTAGGGTGCTTGAGAGGGGCGATAGGCTGGTCGTTCAGGTGGTTCTCCATAAAGCCAACAGGGTCGAGATGCCAAGGGACCCCCTGCTGGTCGTCGTTGACGTCAACAGCTCATACGGGGTTGTCGTGCACTTCTGGGACGGGAAGCTGATCAAGACCGTGAAGCTCAGGCCCCCGAACAGGGGGAACGGGTGGGGGCACGTGAGGGAGCTGATGTCCCACAGGGACCTTCTTTATAACCAAGGTTGCCTGTCCCAGGGGCAGATCAACGTGTACAGCGCCCTGGCCAGGCTGACGCTAAAGGGCTCCATGAGGGTGTGGGAGCAGCAGGCGGCCGCAGAGGTAGTCAAGAGGGTTAGGAGGATGGCCAGGAGGCACGGGAAGGAGCCCCTGGTCATTATCGATAGGCCAGACTACAGCTCCCTACACGGAACGCCCCTCCAGAGGACGCTTTACGGCTTCACGAGACGCCTGGAGAACCTGCTCTCGTGGTATGGCGTTTACTGGGAGGAGAGGAGGCTATACAGCACCGTCTGCCCGATCTGCGGGGGCAGACTGGTGCTCGTGAGGAGGACCAGGAGGACTAGGGTCATGGAGTGCGTAAGCTGCGGCTTCAGGGAGGACAGGGACAACGTCCCACTGTACTGGGCAATAAGAAATCTCTCCGCCCTGAAGGGCGAAGCCTCCAACTGGGGGTGAAGGCCGACGTCAACAGGTTCGTGCTTAGGAGGGACAATGAAGCTGTTGAGCTCCTCCTCAACAGCGACATGGAGGGGTCAAGGCTGTTAAGTGTTGACAGTGATAAGGAGATAGCTAGGAAGGCGAGGGGGAGGCCTGACATAAGCCTGTGGAAGATCAAGGACGGGGAGCGCAAGGGGCTGCTAGTTATTGAGTGCAAGTTCTCGGACAGCCCCCCTTACCTCACGGCGGGCAGGTTCAAGGCCATGGCCTACCTATACGAGTACGGCGCCCTGGCGGGCGCCCTCTACGCCCTCTTCAACGTCTTCCCGCCTCTGGTCAACGCCCTGTGGGGCCTGTGCCTCCTTGGCCAGAGCGTGGTGCCCATGAGGAGGATAATGGAGATCTCTGAAGGGCGACAGGAGGTAAAGGCGGCTGCCCTCTGAAGGCCTTTACGTTTAGGTGTATATCCACGGCGCAGTGGTGTTAGCATAAATATCTTATATTGCCTGAAAAGGTAAAAGTCGGTACTAAAAGATAAATATCTCTACCAACGATATATCTGGGACATTAACTATGTATAGGGCCGTGAGGAGGGCGCCATACGCGGTAATAGTGATAGTGCTTGTAATAGCCCTGCTCATGGTGCCCTTCGCCGCCAGGGTAAACCAGGTCGTGAGCACCAACGAGACGAGCCTCCTGCCGAAGAACGTGGAGAGCATAGAGGTCATGAACATGGTCTCAAACGTCTCCGCCGCCCAGGCCAACGTAATCTACGTTATAGCCAACGTGTCCGTGAACTCCACGACCTTCTATAGGCTGAACTCGACCTTCACAAGGGTTCTGAAGGAGCACAACGTCTCGGACGCCGTGTCTTGGATAGGACTGCTGGACTCCATCTACTTCGTCATACTGAACAGGAGCGGCCTCCTGCTCAACTCAGGCCTCGAGCTGGCTAACGGGATAAAGGGGATGTGGGAGGGCGTCAACAACCTGTCGGCGAGGCTGAGCGAGCTGCAGGGCGGCATATTCACCCTCTCATCGCTGCTCAGGAACGCCGACAGGGTCTACGCAGGCTACTACTCCCTCGGCAGCGGCCTCGCGCGGAGCGTCAGCGGCGCGAGGCAACAGCTGACGGAGCTCGGCAACGCCACGAAGGCGGTCTCAGGCTACTACGCGGCGGTCTACTTCAACGTGCTGAGGACGGAGTTCTTCCTTGAGAACAGGACCAACGCCTACGAGACCTATAACCTGACCCCGGCCGACGTTGAGGTGGTGATAGAGAGCTCGCCCCAGATAGACAACATAAGCCCCCCCGACCCCCCAGCTGGTGGAGTTCGTCTACTACAGCGTCCTTAGCAGCGGAGGCCCCAGCGCCTTCAACAACGTGCTTGCCTCTAACCTCACCTACGAGTTGCTGTCAAGGGAGCTCAACGGCACGGGCCTGGCCCTGCTGAGCGCCTACCACAGCGCCTTCAACAACTTAAGCGGGAGGTACCCTGACCTCCTCTACGTGCTCTACGAGAACGCAAGCCTGTCGGGCCAGTACCGGCTGCTGGGCTACGTGAGCAACATGTCAAGGCAGGCGGCGGTCATGGCCTTCATCAATGTGGTGAAGGGCTACACGACGAACCCTGAGGAGCTGGAGCTCGTGCTGCCTGTGGCCTACCAGTATGCTGAGAGCGGCTTCAACCAGACAGTGCTCAACGAGGCCATGTACAACGTCATAGCTGAGGCGCTGAGCTCATACAGGGTCCCAGCGCCCGTGGCCGAGAACATGTCTTACTACATAGTGTACGGCGGATTCGGAAGGGAGGTGGCCGCGGTCAACGCCCTGAACACCGTGCTCCTCTACATGCCTAAGGGCCTTCAGGCCAACTACTCCTACGTGCTGAGGCAGCTGCCCAACCTCCTGATGGCCTATGACCCCTACGCTAACGGCTCCCTCTATTACAACGGGACCTACGCTAACGTCGTGGCGGCAGGCGTAGTTGGCTCCCTCTTCAACATATCCGACAGGGGGCTGCTGCTCGAGCTAGCGGCTAACTGCAGCCCCACAGCGGTTGCGATCCAGGTGATCAACGGGACCCTGAACTCGACCGTCGCGAGGGAGCTGCTGGACGAGGTTGCTGAGCACGAGCCCATAAGGAACTACAGCCAGCTGGTCTCACTGATGCCGTCAATGCTCTACGACCTCCTGGGCAGGTACGGTGTGCCGTCAAACGTGACCGGGCTCATAGTGAACGCTACCATGAAGGTCTTCACCAACTCCTCAGGCTACTCGGCCCAGCTGCGCTACGTCAGCGAGAGCCTGCTGAACGAGACCATAGACAATGTGACAAACAAGATCGTTGGGACGCTCGTGCAGAGCGACAGGAAAGGCTTCCTCGTCATAGTGCCTGAGAACCTCTCATACAGCGAGGCGAAGGGCCTTGAGGGCGACCTGGCCAGCGCGCTGGCGGGCCTGGGGTACAGCGAGGCCAAGGTTATGGTGACAGGCAACCAGGTCCTGAACTACGAGCTGACCCACTCGTCAATGAGGAGCATATCGGAGAGCGACCTGATAAGCACCCTGCTGATCCTGGTCATACTGGCCATAGTCCTTGAGAGCCTGGTGGCCATACTCCTGCCCTTCACAGGCATAGGCCTGGGCCTGGTCATAGCGCTCGGCACTGCCTACCTGCTGGCCAGGGGTAACGTGATAACCCTTAACTCAATAAGCAGGACCATAATGTATGAGGCCGGCCTGGGCCTTGGCATCGACTACTCGACGCTCATATCAAGGAGGTTCAGGGAGGAGTTCCAGAGGCTCAGGGACCCGAGGGCCGCGGCTGAGGAGGCCCTGAGGAGGAGCTGGAGGGCTGTCATAAGCGGCGGCCTGACCGCCGCCATAGGGTTCGGGGCCATGTCAATTGCCCACAACTTCCCGTTCCTGGCAAGCCTTGGTGAGTCCATACCCATAGCCATACTGATAACTATGACCGTCAGCCTGACCGTGGTCCCTGCCCTCCTGGCCGTGGTAGGCGGCAGCAGGGCAGTGTGGTGGCCCTCGAGGCTCCTCAAGAACGACGGCAGCGGCAGGCCGGCGGGCAGGCGCTACGAGGGCCTGGTCAGGCGCAGCGCTGTGGCCCTGGCGATAGTGGTGGCCCTCCTGGTCCCCGCGGCCTACGTCTACGCCACGTTCAGGGGCAGCTACGACTTCACCCTGATGATGCCCCAGAGCGACGAGGGCGTCGTGACCCTTCACTACCTGACTAACAACTACAGGGCCAACATCATGTACCCGGACTACGTGGTGGCCCCGAACCTGACGACACTTGAGCGGATAAACCAGACGATATCAAGTATGAGCTGCGTCGCCTCAACGCAGCTGCTTAACAGCTCTAAGCCGATACTTGAGGTGACGCTCTCGGTCTACCCGCTGGGAAGGCAGGCCATAGCCTGCACGGAGGCCATAAGGAGCGCCGCCAAGGGCGTCTCGCCCCAGGCCATGGTCGGGGGCATGCCTGCCGTCAACCTTGACCTCAGGAACCTGGTCTACCACGACTTCTACGATATGGTGTACCCGATAGCCATAGTCCTGATGTTCGCGGTGCTGGCCATATTCTACGAGAGCATACCGATGGCCTTAACTGCGCTGGCTAGCGTCGTGTTCTCTGCGGTATTTGGCACAGCGCTGGCGGTGACGGCCTATGAGGCCATGGGCATAAACCTGCCCTGGTACCTGCCCATAGTGGTGTTCACTGCAATCCTCGGCGTGGGCATGGACTACAACAGCTTCATGGTTAACAGGATGAGGGAGGAGTGCGAGAGGAGCTGCAGCAGGGACGCCGTGCTGAGCGCTATGGGCAGCACCAGCGTGCTGGTGGTAGGCCTGTCAGTCATAATGGCAGGCGCGTTCTCGGGCCTGCTGGCCTTCTCAGCCCCAGGCTTCAGGGGGATGGGACTGGCGCTGATGTTCGGCGTCCTGCTGGCCGGCCTCTTAGCCTCGCTGCTCTTCACCCCGCTGGTGGTCGGCCTGCTGGGCAGGTACGCCTGGTGGCCTAAGAGGATGAGGAGCGGCGGCCAGTAACTCATCCTTAACCCGCTTTATCTTAACGAGGTCTACACGCGGTTCAGGTCGAGGTTCAGGGGGCGTGGAAGGTTCTGGGAGTGGGACTAAGCGCCTCAGGGGGCCTCCTTTATCTAAACACCTGGCGGGCCAGAACACGTAAAGCCTCCCCGTGTTCTGTGAACTTTGGGTGAAGCTGTTGGAGGCCAAGGGGAAGGAGCCGTTCTACTTCAAGTCCTACGACAGGGTCATAGGGGTGGCCCACGACGTCAAGGAGCTGGCCAGCGAGATGGAGAGGCTCGCTAAGGAGGACCCGGCAGCGCTGGAGTACCACCTCAGGGAGGGCCACATAACGGCGTGGCTTAGCTACATAGGCGAGACGAGGCTCGCCGAGTTCCTGAGGGGGATCAGCGACCCCAGGGAGGCGATCAGCAGGGTCAAGGCCTTCCTGTCGTCAGGGGACCAGGCGCCCTCAGGGGAGGGAGGCCAGGCCCAGGGGCCTCAGGCCTGCATGGGGCCTGGGCCCCGCGGTCGAAGAGGCCGCAGGTCGCGGAGGCAGGGCTGACTGAGGGCGTAGCCGTCCCGACCAGCGAGGGACTTAAAGGAGGCAGGTGACAAGGGTCTCTTAACATAAATAGGGGCAGCTACGTCCTGTCCTAAGGCAACGCTCAGGGCCACGACATGCAGGAGCTGCGGAAAGACGTCTCAGGTGGCGATGGGTGAGCAGGGACCTCTACCTGATATTCATGGCAAAGGGCCTCAGGACGTTCGTCTTCGGCCTGGTGAGCGTCCTCCCCTCTGCCTGGCGGCCCTCGGCTACCCCGCGCTCTACGTGACCCTCGGCGTCTTCCTCATAGTCCTCGGGAACGTGACGCTTAACCTCTTCCTTGCCTCCTACGAGGCCCGCGTGGGGAGGAGATGGTTCCTAGTCTTCTACAGCCTTCTCATGGCTTCCTCAGGGGCGGCCCTTGAGCTCTCGAGGGGCCTTTACGTCATAGCCCCGGCCCTGTTCCTCAGCGGCATGAGCACGACGGGCACCGAGACAGGCCCGTTCCAGTCCGTTGAGGTGAGCGTTGTGCCCAGGCTGGCCAGGAGGCCTGGCAGGGCTCTCGGGGCCTATAACCTGCTGGGCTACGCCGCCTCCTCCCTCGGCGCCCTCTCCCTGTCCCCCTCTCCCGCCTCTTGGCAGGCAACATGATAGAGGTCGCCAGGGTGACCTTCCTTCTCTACATTGCGGCCGCGGCCTCGCTTGCCCTGACGTACAGGGCCCTGAGGGGGCGTTGAGGCGCCCGCGGGCCAGGCAGCCAGGGCAGGCCTCTCACAGATGGACGTGCCCACGAGGCAGGCCTTCATGGCTGAGATATTTGACGAGGAGGAGAGGGTAAGGGCCTTCGCCGTGACTAACACCTTCAGGAGCCTGGCCGGCCTCCCCGGTCCCCTGCTGGTCGGCGTGATGCTCTCCTCAGGGCTCCGGGCATGCCCTTCGTCTTGAGCGGGGCGGTGAAGGCGGGCTACGACAGCTCGATATACCTGCTGTACAGGGACAGGGCCAGGTGAAGGGCTTTAGGCTAAGGGCTCGCCTTGTCGGCCTCGCTCACTATCTCAAGCCCCCTTCATGCTGGGCCCACAGGAGGCGATCTCGGGCCCACCGCCCCAGGGGCAGGGCCTAGCTTCGCGCGCTCCCAGAGCGTGAGCAGTAGGAGGAAG
>Ga0081534_100189_pt1 | contig 22132 bp, 19 predicted proteins | sample MonGeyMetagenome_FD_71019 | JGI IMG/M metagenome (GOLD analysis project Ga0081534, IMG submission 71019) | Hypoxic/sulfidic aquatic microbial communities from Monarch Geyser, Yellowstone National Park, USA - MG (SPAdes) v1 (version 2) | ecosystem: Environmental > Aquatic > Thermal springs > Hot...
GGGGGCGCGGGAGTGGGGCCCCCCCGGGGCCGCCCGGGGGCCCCAGTCCTATATAGAGCGCGCCAAGAGGGCCGAGGCCGGGGCCCAGCTGCGACTGCGAGTAATACTTGCACAAGTATTACGCGCCCGGCCGTGTCGGAGCCCCCACTGGGAAACCGGGAGAAATGGGGGTCAAAAAAATAGAGGTGGGGAGCGGTCGGCAGTGCTGGTATGGAAGTAGCCTTGTGGTTGAGATAATATATTTATACCAACTACTATACACGGCGCTGAACCTACGCTCCCACGCCCGCGGGGGGCGCGCGGGTGTGAGGCTCACTGTAATACGGCTGTCGCGGCGCGGTAATGAAACATCGAGCCGCCCACCAACGGCCTCAATATCACGGCTAAGAGAGGAAATATTGTGATCCTCGAGATCCATGAATAATGCCTCGGGAATCCCCGCGTAGCTCACAACCGCGATCCAGTTGCCCACCTCAGCGGCGGCCAGTATGGTCGCCGCCTTGGTGGGGTGCGACTGGAATTTCTGGATAACTATGTCGGCATTACGTAGAATGGTTAACTTAATTGTGCTATTTATCAGCCTCCGGAAGTATTGGTAGTCGTATGGTGATGTGAACTCAATGTAGCGCCCGTTCCAGAGGATAATAGCGCCGGCGGCCGCGGGCCCGAGCTTGAGCTCCGACAGCGCCGCCTCGATGGCGGCCGCCGGCACCTCGCCACCGACGCTGTAAACTGCGAGGGGACAACGGACGGTAGCCGCAACGTAGTCGTAGGCGCAATTGTGTACCTTCAACGTTACATCGGTCTCCTCGGCTTTCAATCTTCTTGTTCTGACGGCCGCGAGTAGCCTCGCGGCCCTCTGTACTTCATACTCCATTCCGACCTGCTGTAGCGCGATCGCGCCGGCCCAGATGGCCGGCACGATCCACGGCCTGTCACACGGACGGATTTTCCCAATCATCGGCGCCGCGTGCGCAAAATCAATTTAAGGGGAGCATTCGCCGCGACAGAAAAGTAATACCTGCGCAAGTATTACCGCGCGCCGCGTAGAGTACCGCGCGCCGCTACACTACGGGCGCGCGCAACGCACCACGGCGGGCGCGCTAGACTACGGCCGCGCGCCGCCCGGGCACGGTGAGGTCCACGCGGGCCGGCCGCCGCGAGCGCCGCGCCGCCTCCCAGGCCTCACTGAGGTCCTCCGGGAGCGCGAGCGCGAAGCGCCCTCCCAGCCGCGAGACCGGGGCCGAGATGTCGACGATCCCGCCGCCAGGCAGGGAGATCGCGATGTGGGCCCCGCGGCCCTCCGCCTCCAGGGCCTCCCAGAGCGGGTCGAGCCCCTCGGGGAGCGGGAGGTAATAGCGGCCGTTGCGCCTCACGACCCGGGATTCGAACCCCGCGGCCGCCGCGACGTTCGCCAAGGCCGCCGGGGCGTGGGCCGGGGGCCTAAAAGGGGCGCGGTAATACTTGCGCAAGTATTACGCCGCCCGCCGCTCGGGTGGGGCCGCGGGCCTTTTGGGAGCGCCCACCACTGGGCGGCGCGATGAGCGCGCAGCGCGTGGTCGGTTGGAGGGGGCCCTCCCTCGACTACCTGGAGTATATTGAGTTCCGGGCCGCCGCCGGGGTCGCGCTGAGGCTCGGGGCGCCCGAGGCCGTGGTTGGGGTCTCGCGCCGGGGCGCGGCCCTCTTCATTGCGGGCGGCCCGGGGGCGCCCGAGTGGTGGTCCCGCGCCGCGGCGGGTGACCCCGGGGCCGCCCCGGAGCGCGCCGTCGGGGTGCCGCCCGCGGCCCTCGCGACCGCGCTGGCGCACGCCGGCGCGCCGGCGCGGGGCCGCGGGGTCCGCGTGGAAATCGTCGGTGACGCCGTCCGCTTCGACGGCCCCAACGGGGCCGCCGAGGTCCGCGGCCGCCCCGCGGCGGCGGCCGCGGCGCCGGCCGGGTGCGGGCCCGCCGTCGCCGAGTTCCAGGTCTCGCTGCCGGAGCTCGCGATGGCGATCCGCTACCTGCCCGGCGACGAGGCCGAGCTGCACTTGGTCGGCGAGCCGGGAGAGGCCGAGTGGGAGCTCCGCGTCGTGACCGAGCGGGGGGACGTGGCCGCGCGGCTGGCCGCGCGGCCGCTGCGGCCCGGCCTCCGCGCCGTGGCCCGCTACGATGTCGGCGTGCTGGACGCGCTCCTCTCGGCCTCGAAGCTCCAGCGCACCGCGCTCCGCTTCGAGGGGCCGCCGGACGCCCCGGCGCTCCGCGCGCCGGAGTATGGCGTTTTCCTCGGGCGCCTCGCCGAGTTCTGCGCGCGGCCGCTGGCCTAGGGCCCCCACCCCCGTTTTTTTGACGCCCATTCCGCCGCCCGCCAGCGCGGCCCAGCGGGGGCCCGCCCGGCCCCTTAATACGCACCGGGCCACAGCGGGCCGTGCGGGGCGAGCGCAACCGCGTCTACGCGGTGGACTGCCTGCGGGGCATGCGGGAGGTGCTCGACGACGGCGAGGTCGACGTCGTGGTGACCTCGCCGCCGTATAACATCGGGAAGCGGTACGGGGCGTATGACGACTCCCGGCCCCGGGGCGAGTATTTGGACTGGATTGAGGAGGTCGCGGCCGAGTGCAGGCGCGTGATGCGGGACGACGGCTCGTGCTTCCTCAACGTGGGCCACAGGCCCCGCGACCCCTGGCTCCCTTGGGAGGTCGCGTCCCGGGTCGGGCGGCACCTCGTCCTCCAGAACGTGATCGTCTGGGCCAAATCCGTGGCGATCCCCGCGGAGGACTCCGGTGGCCTTGGGGACGTCCTGCTCGGCCACTACGAGCCCATCGCGGGGCGGCGCTTCCTCAACAATGTGTTCGAGTATGTGTTCCACTTCATGAAGCGCGGCGACGTCGCCCTCGACCGCTTGGCAATCGGCGTCCCGTATAAGGACAAGCGCAACGCCTCCCGGTGGGCCGGCGCGGGGGGCCGCGACCTCAGGTGCCGGGGCAACATCTGGTTCGTGCCACACGAGACAGTGCGCTCGCGCGCTGAGAGGCCCCACCCCGCGCCGTTCCCGCCCAAGTTGCCCGAGCTGTGCATTAAGCTCCACGGCTTGGGGAGGGCGAGGCTCGTGCTCGACCCGTTCGCCGGCATCGGCAACACTGGGGTGGCCGCCGTCCGGCTCGGGGCCGACTTCGTGGGCTTCGAGATCGACGAGGGGTACGCGCGGGTCGCCGAGGCGAGGATCCGGGCAGCGCTCGCCGCCCGCGGGGCCGGCGGCGCGTAGCACTTCGCCCCGGGCCCCGGGTCGGTGGTGGGGCGAGTAATACCTGCACAGTTATTACTCGCCACCTTAAATAGTATAATCCTAACTATTATTGGTGGTGAAAAGAAAATGAGGTTGAGCGCCAACGTGTCGGACGAGGTGGCCAAGCGCCTGATGCACGCCGCCGTCGACTCGAACTGCTCCATGTCGGAGCTCGTGGAGCGCGCGATCCGGCGCGGCCTAGACGAGGGCTGGCTGCCGGGCGACCGCTGCGCGTACAAGAGGCGCGGCAGGGCGCGGTCACCCGACGCGACCGGTTGAGGGGGCGGGCCGCCGCTCGCCGCCGCACCACCCCCATTTATTTTATATTTTGCGTGACGCAAAACATAGAATAAATAGGGGTCTATAGATTGCTGCGCCTCGGGTGGGTAATATCAGTGTAAGTATTACGGGGACGGCGCTGGTTAGTTTTGCTAACTTATTGAAATCGGCCGATATCAACTTTTTTAGAAAAACGTGCTAATATTTAAGCTTTATATTGATAACCTTGGATGATGGTATGTACGGTAGTCAAGGTAGTCTAGGGGGTTTGGGAATCACTTTTGTTGATATTAGCCGTTTTGGATGATGGTATGTACGGTAGTCAAGGTAGCCTAGGGGGGTCGGCATTTTTTCCGGGGGTTGCGACCCCCTTTCAGAACTAGACTACCGTACATACCATCATCCAAGGTTATCAATTCGAAAGGTTTATTAAGAAGATCGGTTTCGAGTTCGCTTAACTAACCACATTAATTAGTAGTGGAAAATCAATGTTTGAGTAAACAAACATTCGATCGATATATTCAAGAGGCCTGTTTTGGGTAGTATAAAGGAGTTTTCGATTTGACCCAAATCCACACTCGAATATATTGTATAACCTCAATAAAAAGCTTAAATATCACGGTGGTATATAGTTAGCTTCCTTAACAAATTGCTTAGTCTCAATTTGAGTCGGCGTGGTAATATCTGCACAAATATTACCGCGCCGGGCCGTCTGAGTAATACTTACACTGATATTACTGCAACCCGGCCGCGCCGCCGTCGACCTCGGCGGGCTCCAGCTCGGCGAGGAACCGGTCGAGCGGGACCCGGATCACGTTGACGGTAGTGACGCGGCCGCCGCGCTTCTCAGGGAGGTGCTGGTCGTACTTCCACCCCATCAGGTCGGCGAGCGCCCGGAGCGAGGTCACGCCGGGCACTAAATTGCCCAGCGCCTTGAGTATCTCGTAATAGATCCTGACCTCATCGCCGCCCTGGGCGCGGGTGGCGCGGATCCATGGAATGTACCACTCCCACAACACGGACTCCGCGCGCTCGCGCAGGGTGGGGCGGTTCACCTCGTCCATCTTGTGGTACTGCCTGTAGGTGTTGTTGATCTCGGCGGCGATGAACGTCAGGACGGCGCGCCTGAACTCATCGACGCTCGGGCCCTCCTCGCCGCGCTCGGCCTCGAGGTCCAGCCAGGCCGGCGGCTCGGCGCCGAAGGCCTCGCGGTAGCTCTCCTTCAGGAGCCTCCCGAAGTCTAGGTCCGCCGGGATCCCATCGCGGAGGACCCTGGCCGCAATGTAGCGGCCGATCGCCTCCAGCGCGCGCAGCCGCGGCCTCACCTCCCTGTTGTATTGCTCCTGCCTCTCCCTCGGCACGACCTCGCTGTAGGTGAACCCAATGACTAGGGCGAAGCGCTTCAGGAAGGCGGGGTCGTTGAGGGGCATCGCGTTGGAGGTGAGCACCAAGGGCGAGCGGGCGCGCACCTCCCTGTACTCCGTGCCGCCGTAGTAGCGGCCGCGCGCCACGGTGCGCTCCGCGGCGTTCTTCAGCATATTGACTAGCTCCTCATGCCTGTCCTCGCGGAACAGGTGTGAGACCTCGTTCACCACGGTCGGGAACGTCCACCGCTCCAGCACGCGGCCCAGCCTGGCCACCGTGTCGACAGTGGCGCCCGACTCCATCTCGGCCTCGAGCCCCCAGAGGTCGTAGCAGAGCACGCGGGCGAGCTCCGACTTCCCCGTGTCGGGCGGCCCGTGGAGGAACACGTAACCGATCCACGCGGGCCTCCCCAGCGCGCCCTGCTTCACGGCATAGTGGAAGGGCGCGCCCGCGGCCCACCTCAGCACCGAGGCGAACTTCGCCTGCGCGTGGCCCCACCACTTGGTCGCGAGCTCGTCCAGCAGCTCCCAGGCGGCGCGGAGCTCCTCGGGGGCCGGCGGGTCCGCGCGGACCCCCGCGGCCACCAGCTTCCCCTCGGCCCAGTAGAACCCGGGCGCGGCCGGGAGGGCCTCGACCCGCGCCAGCCCGCTGTCGCGGTAGTAGCCCAGCACCGCGCTCAGGAAGTCCTCGGCCAGGCGCCGCGCCTGCACGAACCCGCCGGCGCTCAGCCTGGCGAGCATCTCTTGGACGGTCGAGGGGCCCACGGCGAGCTCCCTCCAGTCCTCACCCCTGTAGGCCCACCGCGCGGCGTAGCGCGGCTCGCCGCTCTCGGGGTCCACGTGCACGACCACCTCCACGGGCGCCGCCCCAATCACAGCCTCGCGCAGCGCGAAGGCCTCGACCTTCGTGCGTGGGTCCACCGTGGCGTACGCGCGGCGGACCTCCCCGGCCTCCAGGTCCACGACCGCGTACAGTCCGGCGGCCGGGTCGATCTCCACGAAGACCGCGCCCGCGGCCGGGTGCGGGCCGAGCGCGCGCTGGAGCTCCAGCGCCGCGAAGAGCGCGGCCTCGCGCGGCGCGCTGGCCTCCAGCAGCAACCCCACGAGCGTCGCCGCCCCGCCCGGCTCCGGCGGCTCCCCCTGAGGGGGAGCGCCCAGCCCGAGGGCGCGGGCGAGCTCGTCCCTGGCGTTCGAGAGGTCCGCGCCCGCCCCGAGGTACGCCCTCTCGACCCACAGGAAGGCGGCCTCCAGCTCGGGCTGGGGCGCGTTCGGCAGCGCGGCCTTCAGTATATCAGCGATGCTGAGCGGCGATACCTTATTCGCCGCCCCCCAGGCCGCGAGGACCCTGGCGAGCGCGGCCGCGGGGGGCCTGTATCCTACGAGCCGCGCGGCGGCCGCCCTCACGAGGTTCGGGTCCAGCTCCCGGAAGCCCGGGACCGCGGGCGGCGGCTGGGCGCTCTGAGGCGCGAGCAGGAGCGGCAGCTCCTCGATCGCCCTCGGGTAGCGCCTCAGGAAGCCCACTAGGTCCTCCCTCGGGATGTCCGCTATGCTGGCGGCGCCCGGCGGCACGATCACGGCGTGCACGAGGTCCTGGCCGAGCCTGGGGTCGTGCACGACGATCGCGATCACGCGCTCGCCGGAGGGGGCGCGCGCGACCCACCAGGTGGCCGGCATTGGGTTGGACTCGCTCTCGCTGGCCGAATACCGCGCGCTGATCGCCTGCGCGTCCACGTTCGAGAGCGCGGCCAGGAGCTCCTCCGGCGCGCCCCTCTCCCTGAGGAACTCGATCACGACCCGCGGCAGGTTCATCCCCCACCACCCCCGAGCCACCTGTCGAGGGTCCACTGGCCGCGGCCCTCCTCTCCCCCGGCCGGCGCCGTGGTAATAACAGCACTGTTATTACCGCCGCTGAGGACCCGGGCGAGCTCCTCCCCCGCCCCCGGGTAGTAGAGCTCGAACGCCATGGCGTCCGTCCCTGCGGGCGCCCCGCCGGGCGGCGCGACGGCCGCGTGCACCACGCGGTCGGCTCCCGAGATCGGGTCGCGCAGCGCGAGTATCACGAGGCGCGAGCCGTCCGGCGCGGTCGCGATCACCCAGCGCGTGGGCGCCGGTATGTTGCGGCGCTCCGGGTGGCGCTTCGCCCCGGGCGCGTGCGCCACTATCCGCTCCGTCGGGACCTCGACCACGCTGGGGTAGCGCGCCAGCACGTCCGGCGCCAGCCTGCCGCCGTACTCCGGGTCCTCCACCACGAACCGCAGAGCCTCCGGGACCTCCGGGGGCCGCTCGCCCGCCCCGGCCGCGGCTCCCCTGGGGCGCGGCGGGACCGGCACGGGGCCGGCGCGGGCCCACCAGAGCGGGAGGGGCGGGCCGTACGGCTCGGGCTCCGGGAGCCTCAGGCCGGCGGCCTCGATCTCCCGCAGGGCGCGCTCGAACTCGTTCGGGCCGAGGGGCGCGAGGACCCCATCGCCGCGCAGCGCCGCCCCGGCCCAGCGGTCCACCGCTATCCGGAGCTCCTGCGCCCCGCCGAGGACCCTGAACGCCCCGAGCAACAGCGGGGGCTCGCCCTCGGGGTCGAAAACTCCGCCCCAGGCCGCGCCCTCCGGGACGTCCACGGCCCTGCGCCCAGCCGAGACCAAGACCCTCCGCACCAGCGGCGCGACCAGTATCCCCCGGGAGGCGCGCGGGGGCTCCCACAGCGCCAGCGCTACACTACGGTCGAGCGAGAGCACTAGGCGCGCGCTGGCCGCTATCACGGAGGTGGATCGGCCCCGGCCTTAAAACGCCCGGGCGGCGCAGGTAATACTTGCGCAAGTATTACAGGCCCGAGAGCCACCGCGCGACCGCGGCGGCCGCGGCCGCGCCCAGCGCCGGGGGCGCGATCCCCTCGTTCACTATCATCCCGTCGGCGAGCGCGATGACCTCGCCGGCGCCGAGCGCGAGCTCCGTGCGGTCGCGCTCGGCGAGCTCCCCGGGCGAGCTCGGGTCGTCCGGCCGGCCCCTGAGCCTCAGGCGCTCGAAGCGGGTCGCGGGGGAGGCGTGGATAGCCAGGACCCTCGCCGGGCCGATCGCCCTGAGGCGCTCGACCTCCGCGGGCGAGCGGACGCCGTCCAAGACCACGGCCTTCCCCTCGGCGAGCGCCGCCCGGATCCTCGGCTCCAGGAGCTCCGCGACCGCGGCCGGGCCGCGCTCCTCGCGCACCGCCCTCAGGACCGCGGTCTGGCTCTCGATCCCGGGCGGCAGCCCGCGGCGCGCGACCTCCTCGCGAATCACGTCGCCCATCCCGAGGACGGCGCGGCCGGGGCCCGCCAGGTAGCGCGCCGCCGTGGTCTTGCCCGCGCCGGGCAGCCCGGCGATCGCGACTATGAGGGCCAAGGCGCCTCCTCCCCCTCGCGCCTCAGGCGCAGCAGCGCGTTCGCGTCGTCGCAGATGCGAATCGCCTCCTCGGGGTCCAGGCGCACCCCGGAGATATCATGTAACAACCCGCGCGTGACGCGCTCCCGCACCACGTCCCTGCCCACCTCGTGGTGCCTCTTCACGTCGTAGGCGACTATGATGCCCACGAGTGGGAACAGGCGGAACTCGATATCCTCGACCCTGCCGAGCACCACGTAGTCCATACCCTCACCCCCTGCGCCGCGCCGGGCGCGCGGCGCGATCGCTCGGGCGCGCGTCGCCGCACATCGCCCGCTCGGTGCGCCTACGGCTTTTAAGCCGCGGGCCGCCCGGGCGCTCGTAATATCAGTGCAGGTATTACCGGCGGCACGCCTTAAATACACTCGTGCCACGAGCGCGCGATGGAGGAACCGCTCCAGCTGGCGACCCGGTGCCCCAGTTGCGGCGCCCGCGCGCTACTCTTGGATCCGATCACGGGCGAGGTCGTGTGCGCGCGCTGCGGGGCCGTGGTCCGCGAGCGCATCGTGGACGAGTCCGGCGGCGAGAGGCGCGCGGGGGACCTCGAGGAGCGGGCCGGCCGCGAGCACCGCGGGCCGCCGACCACGCTCACGCGCCACGACCTCGGGCTGTCGTCCGTGATCTCGGAGGAGGAGAGGGACGCGTCCGGGGCCGCCCTCAGCCCTGAGGTCCGCGCGATGATGCGCCGCCTGAGGCTCTGGGACGGCCGGCACGAGAGCTGGGAGAGGGACCTCATACGCGCGCTGGACCTCATCGCTACACTCGCTGGGAGGCTGGGCCTGCCGCAGGCCGCGGTCGAGCGCGCCGCCCTGATCTATCGGCGCGCGCAGGAGATGGACCTGCTCCGCGGTTACTCCATTCCCCCCTTCGCGGCCGCCTCGGTCTTGGCGGCGACCCGGGAGCTCGGCATCCCGCGCCGGATTATAGATGTGGCGGCGGCCGCGGGCCTGGGGAAGCGCGAGATCTACCACGCCTACAGCCTCCTTCGTGAGGCGGGAGTGGTGGAGGCCGTGGCCGCCCAGGCGCCGGAGAGCTTCGTGGCGCGCGTCGCCTCGGCCGCGGGCCTCCCCGAAGCGGTCGCGCGGCGCGCCCTCGAGCTCCTGAGGGGGCTCAGGGCCTCGCGGCCCGGCGCCGCCGCGGGGAGGGACCCGGTGGGGCTGGCCGCCGCGGCCGTCTACGTGGCGGCGAAGCTGGCGTGCGCCGACTCGCGCCTCACGCAGCGCGACCTGGCGGAGGCCACGGGGGTCACGGAGGTCACGATACGTCACGGGATCCGCGCCCTCGGCTACCGGTGCGACCAGGGCCGCTGCGCGCGGATAAACTAATATTTAAGCTTTGTGTGAACCGACCACCCGAATATTGTCGGTGAAATTGTGGGTATATCCTTGCAAAAAAAGGGCCCTTTTTTTGCAAGGAATCACCCATAATTTCACCGACGAGTTGTGGGTAATCGCTTCACAAAAAAATTTAAATTTATAAACTAATATTTAATTGGCCGGCAAACCAAGCAACCAACTTGTTCTCTGACCTAAGGTGTAACGCTTATCTGGTCTACGCTTCAGGTAGCCGAGCCTGACCAAACGCCGCATCGCCCTCCTGTACACATATTTGGCGCGCTCATCGCCTCCCCAGAATGCTAGGAAGATACTCCTCGGTTCCCTGAAACCAGATAGCACCAGTAAGAGAAGATCCATCTCGGCGATCCCCGGTTTCAAGTGGGGCAGGAATTGGTTTGGAGTTTTATAAATAGTCGGCGCCGGCGCGTAATGCATCTCCTCACGGATCACATAACCAGCGCTCATTAGCCGGTTCAATGCATGATAGAGGGCGCGTCTGGAGTACCTAATACCGCGTTTCGACATCTCTAGATACAACCACGAAAATACTGTTGGACCCCTGAGGGTGGTCAGCACCAAGAATGCATCAATTACGAGTAACCCGCGTTTCACTGTTGGCGTGCGAGGGGACTGGTCGGATTTGGTGGTCATACTGGCTTCACTCATAACGGTCACGCCGAACCCCTGCGCACTATCTCGATGCGGTAGCGCGCCCCACAGTGCGGGCAGGTCACATCAAACGTGTCGGCGCCGGGCTCAAGCAACACCTTGAACGTCCTGATCTCCTCCACGCTCGGCGTCTCCTCCGCGGGCGGCCCGACACTCCGCCCCGCTCCGGTCGGCGCCTCCTCGGCGGCGCCCCCGACTGCGGGAATGTGCTCCTCCACGTGGGGGCGCGAAGGCTTGGCCTCCTCCAATGATGGCCTCCCCGGCCCGGGCGCGGCCCGTTTGGCCTCAATGGTGCCCGCCTCGGCCGACCGTGAGGTAGCTCCCTCTATCGCCGGCCTTGGCGGCGCGGCGCTCTCTAATGCCCGCACCGCCGCGCTGGGGCGCGACTCCGGCGCGGGCGCTGGTGGCTTCGCGCGCTTCAGCGCCTCCTCGCTCACCTCGCGGGCCGGCGCGGCGCGCGAGAGCGCGCTCTCCGCTTCGGAGCGACCCTTCGTCCCCTCCCTCGGGCGGAGGGAAGGAGTGATCCAGCCCCCCTCCGGCGGCTCGACGCCGATATCGCGCATGCGTAACTCGATTGGGGCCAACACGGTAACCAATTTGGTGTTACGCATGTAGCGCACATGCTCCACGGGATCGTCGTCTGGTCTCCAGTCATTCACCAATGCGAAATACGCCCCAGCCAAGCGGTAGTACCTCTCCTGCCCCAAGAGGCGCACCATGTGGTAGGCACGTAGGTACTGCTTTCCTAGCAACGCGCTATCGGATCTCGCCCACTTCTCCGCCAGCATGAAGTCCTCCAGCTCCTCATCCGTGGCGCGCTCGGCGAGTTTCACCAAATACTCCCTGCTCTTTTTGTCATAGGAGCTGAGCAGGTCATCCAGTCCGGGCACCTCGGTCAGCTCGCCTGACAGTATACGCCTGAGGATCCGTGCGACCTCAATATCCGTGAGGTTGCGCCGGCGCAGGTTCTCCTCGAGTGCTATCCTCCACAACTCATTGGGGGACGTGTCGGCCGGCACTAGTAGGACGCGGAGCGTGGTCGGGCGCCCATACTTCTCCCTAGCCATCCGCGCCGCCATCAGCCTGCGTATCCCGGCGATGATGTAGCACCTCCCGGTCGCGGGGTCCTCCCACCCCACGGCGGGCTCCAATTGCCCGAGGGAGGCGATCGACTCGGCGAGGTCTGAGACATCGTCATAGGTGGTTCTATACATGAAGCGCTCGTCCGGCTCGCAGAGGTTCAGCGGCACGTCCTTCATGATCATATCGTTGGTGCTCACCATTTCGCCCTCACCTCCTCCCAGTTCACGAGCCCGAGAGCACGATCGATCTCCCGCAGCGCGCGCACCGCGATTGCGCGGTAGGAGCTCCCGGTGCGCGGCCTGGCGAGCAGGGCCTCTTGGAGGCGCCGCTCGACCTCATCCAATATTCCGCGTTCCTCCAATGCGTGTTTCGTCAGGGGTAGGCGGTGAATGGAATAGATCTGCGCGGCGATCCCGGGATCCATCGCCTTTGGCGCCAGCCCGCAACGATACATGGTGCGGAAGGGATAATATTCATCGTCCACCTCCTCATCGCTCATCGCGCCAATCTGGTGTAGCACCTCACGTAATGTGCCGGGCGGCGCGACGCGTGCCGCGAACAGCGCGGCTATTGCGCGCTCACGCTGTGGCTTACACTTCGCGCGATCCACCAGATCGAGCACCTTGAATTCGTAATCATCCGAGATATGTAGGAGCTCGCAGGCGTGACGGACGATGTTCTTCGCGTCCGCATTCCTCTCCCTGTGGTCTTGGGAGAGGATATTACGTTCGGTGCGGCCGACCCGGCGGCCGAAGATCACATCGTAATCGGGGGCGGCCGTACCATCTATCGCGTGGTGGCCCGTCCAAGTGTAACCGGGTTCGGATGACATGTTGGGTGCTCAGTGACAGCACTTCAGTATAAACATTTCGATTCGCACGCGGCCGCTAGCTCTCGCGCTCCGCGCGCTGCTCGCGGCCGGGCAGCAGGACGCGTATACTCATCACCTGCTGCCCATCGCTCGTCTGTATCAGGCGCTTCGCGAGCGTGAGCTGCTTCCCGACCCACGCGTCCGTGTCGCGCCCGTAGAGGCTCTTCACGATGTTCGCGTTTATCTTGTTGAGTATGAAGGGCTTGTCGGTCTCCTTGAAGAACACGACTATCTTTGGCCCCATGTCGAAGGTCCTGACCTCGACGCGCTCCACCGTGTAGGTCACGGGCCGCGGGGGGAGGTCCGCGGCCTTCAGGTACTTCGATGGCCCGTAGACCGAGTCGACGTCCACCATGTCATTAGGGATTGGCGCGACGCCTTAAAAGCGCGGGCGCGGATCGGGGCCGGTAATACTTGCGCAAGTATGCGCACCACGCGTCATCCGACCGCCACGACCGGCATCGCGCCGTTTGGCGGGTAGGTGCGGGCCACGGCCCACTGCACGGCTATGTAGCCATTGACCCCGCCCGTCCCCGCGCCTATCAGCATCTGCGGGTACTGGTAGGGGTTGTAGTTCAGGTTCGCGGATATTGCGTTCTGCCCGAGCGGCACGCTGGACAGCGCGGTGACCGGGTACGGCTCGCTGTTAGTGGTCGCGACCCAGCCGGACTGCGCCCAGTTGCCCGTGACTATGATATAGCTGGTCACGTAGTTGTAGCTCCCGGACGACAGCTGGCCCGTGAAGGATCCACTGGCGAGTATCGAGTTGGTGTATGAGCTCTTCAGCCACTGCTGGGACGTGTAGAACTCGTACTGGGCGTAGGTGCTGTCCGTGCTGGCGGGCGTGCCGCCTCCCACCGTGCTCCCAACCCACCCGGCTGGGAACGTGTTGGCGTTGTTCCCGAACAGCGACGCCGCGAGCGCGTCCGCCCCGCCCGAGTAGACCCACCCGACCTCCAGTATCGTCGGCACCTCCGGTATGTTGTTCGGCGGCGCCAGCCACTCGCCCGCGCCGTACTGCCAGTTCACCAGCACCAGGCCGTTCGAGCCGAAGGATGGGTTGGTGTTCCCGCCCCAGCTCCAGCCGTAGCCCTTCCCGGCCTGGAAGTCCGCGTAGGCGTTGAACACGGTCTGGCCGTTGTCCGTCGAGGTCCCGGCCGCGCCCCAGTAGTTGCCGTCGAAGCCGGTGGTGGTCGGGTAGAACTCCAGGTAGAGGAGGGCGCTGCCGCCGGCCGGTATCCCGTCCGGGAGCTTGACCCACGCGGTGGCGCTGGACGACGAGGAGGTGGCCGAGGAGGTCTGCAGCCAAGCGTTCGCGAGCGTCCCGCCCGGGAAGACGAAGCGCACGTTCCCTAGCGAGGAGGACTCGAAGGCCGAGAGCGCGCTCGGGTTCCACGAGACCGGGACTTGGAACGGCGCCGGGTCGGCCGCGGACTGCGTGTTGGTCACCAGCACCGGGAGGGCCGGGTTGCCGTCCGCTATCACGAGCGCGCTGCCCTGGTAGGACTGGCCGCCGAAGTACTGGACGCCGTTCTGGGCATAGCTGAACTCGGCCACCTCGGTCGTGTTCCCGGACAGCGTGATGGTCGGGCTCGCGGACGTGCCGTAATAGGCGCCGGGCCCTATCCCGGCCCACGCGACGAACAGGGACCCGGACGGCGGGCTCTCGGACAGCGATATCTGGGAGTTCGGCGCGTACGATCCCGAGGACGGGCTCACGGAGCCGGCCACCGGCGCGTAGAACACCTCCATCCCGTCGTCCGTCTCTATCTGGAAGGTCACGGAGGACTGGAAGTAGAATATCCCGATGGCCGTGTATCCCGGGCTCTGCGAGGGATTGTTGTTGTTCAGCTGCGCCGATCCCCCGACGCTCGACGGGAACGGCACGCATTTCATCCCGAGGTACGTGTTGCCCTGGTAACTTGGGGTCCCGTAGTCGTAGGACGCGCTCGGGAAGGTGCCATATCCGAGTATCTGGAACTGGTTGTTAAGCACGCCCGTTATCACCAGCGGGTTGCCGGGGTCGAGGTCCGAGTAGGGAGGCATCCCCGACGTGTAGTACTGCCACACCTCCACGTTCCAGCCCTGCGACACCATGCTCGCGCCCGAGATGCTGATCGCCGACACTCCGGGCCCGCCCTGGTTCACCCAATCCACGACCACCGCGTAGTAGCCAGGGGTGACGGAGACGGTCTTCGAGTAGTAGGTTGCGCCCTGCGCCTTCCAAGCGCTCCCGCCGAAGACCGGCACCCAGTTGCTCAGGACCCCGGCCGTGGTCAGGTAGTACGGGGGCGAGAACACCGCTATCTCAGTGGTGTTCGCGGCGAGCGTTATCGTTGGGTTAGCGGCGGTGCCGCTGTAGGCGCTCGGCCCGATCCCCACCCACCGCGAGAGGTACAGGCCGGACGGCGGGCTCGCGCTGAGCGTCACCTGCTCCCCCTTCGCGAACGCGCCGGTCGCGGGGCTGACCGACCCGCTAACGGGCGCGAAGAACACCTCCATCCCATCGTCCGTCTCTATCTGGAAGGTCACGGAGGACTGGAAGTAGAATATCCCGATGGCCGTGTATCCCGGGCTCTGCGAGGGGTTGTTGTTGTTCAGCTGGGCGGATCCGTTCACCGTGGACGGGAACGGCACACATGTCATGCCGAGGTACGTCTTGCCCTGGTAGCTCGGGGTACCGTAGTCGTAGTTCATCCGCGGGAAGGTGCCGTACCCGAGGAGCGCGAAGTCGCCGTCCACGAACCCGGCCGGCTGCAGGGGGGATGTCGGGTTCAGGTCGCTGTACGGCGGCATGCCCGAGGTCTTGTACTGCCAGGTCTCCACCTCCCAACCATATGACACCATGCTCGCCCCGGAGATGCTGATCGCCGATACACCGGGCCCGCCCTGATTGACCCAGTCGACGACCACGATATAGTAGCCGGGGGTGACCGTGACCGTCTTCGAGTAGTAGGTTGCGCCCTGCGCCTTCCACGCGCCCCCGCCGAACACCGCCGTCCACTGCGCGTTGGACGCCACGCCCGCGGTGTTCAGGTAGACCGGGGTCGGCGGCGTGAACTGTATCGCCGACCAAGTGGGCCCGACGGTGGCCGGCCCGGTGAGGTTCGAGGTGCTCCAGAACGCCGGGTCGTAGAACTGCTCGGTGCTCGGGTTCCCGCTCGCGCTCGGCGAGTACGCGGTGCTCGTGGTGTTCGAGACGAACGGCGCCGCGTAGACCCACGCGGTGCCCCAGACCGGCATCTCGCTGAGCGAGGAGGTCCCGGGCGGCTGCCACTGCAGGTTCAGCATATAGCCGCCGCCCCCCTGCTCGTAGTCCACCATAATGTAGTACACCTGCCCGGCCGTGAGCGAGATTGTTCCAGTTCTCGTGGTGGCCCCCTGCTGGTACCAGTTGTCCACCACCAGCGTGGCCGTGGACGGCGTGAACTGCGGCGAGGTGCTTATCCACAGCGCGGAGCCGTCGTCGCTCGTCAGGGCGAAGGTGTAGGTGCCCGTGTAGGGCGCTATGAACGCGCCGTAGAACTGCATCACGAAGTTGCCCTGCGGCGAGTTGAACGGCCAGTCCGGGTAGCCGCTGTAAGTCTGTCCCCCGTAATCCAAGTACTGGTCGCTCAGCGAGAACGAGGTCAGCACGCCGCTGCTCATATACTGGCCATCGTAAATGGCGAACTGTGAGGTCACGTAGACCTGCGAGCCCGCGTCCAGCCAGGCGGACCCTGTGTAGGGCCCGACCACCTGGCCGTTCTGGAGGGCCCATATGTACTCCGGGTAGTACGACGGCTCGGCCGTGACGAGGTACTGGGTCACGTAGGCCGCCGTGATGCTCCCGGACTGCGTGGCCGTGATGGATCCGGACTGGTTGCTCACGAGGCCGGACGTGCTCTGCCACGCGTACCGCTTGCCGGAAGTGGACGATGACACCGGCGAGCTCCAGGAGTACGAGACCGTGGACCCGTAGGGCACCGTTATGCTCACCGGGAGGCTTGAGTAGCTATATGACTGCCCGTTCACGGTGAGGATTGTGCCCTGAGCATCCGAGCCGAGGCCGCTCGCAGTGAAGGTCACTTGTACTGAGAACGTCGCCTGCTCTGATATTGGGTTGTTCACCGTGACAGAGACCGGGTTATTGGTTCCGGTGTACGAGCCGTTCCCGGATCCAACCCATCCGGCGAACTGTGACGAGATGGGCGTGGCCGTGAACTGCACGGTCGTCCCGACCGACACATAGAACGTGGTGGACTGGCCGGCCCCGACTGAGGCGGAACCGCCGGGCCAAGAGGCCGAGGCGGATCCTCCCTCAGTCGCGCTCAGCGTCACACCCACATAGAAGTTAGCGGTCTCGGTTATGGGCCCGTTCATAGTTATCGTGGCCGGGTTACTGGTTCCGGAGTAGCTACCGCTCCCCGAGCCCGACCAGCTTGAGAAGGCCCATCCGGAGTTAGAGCTGGCCGATATCTGAACCGAGGAGCCAGCGTTGTACCACCCGGATCCGGGCGAGACCGACCCTCCGGAGGGCGGGTTCGCGGCCATCGTCAAGTAGTACTGCGTGCCGTAGGTGGCGACCACGGATCCGGGTCCGCTCACCGTCAGGGTCCCGCTCTGGGCGGTCGTGAGGCCCGAGGTGCTCTGCCACACGTACTGCACCCCACTGGGTCCGGGCACCGGCGAGCTCCACACGAAGGAATGCTGCGACCCGGCCGGCCATGAGAACGTCACGGGTAGCTGTGAGTATGAGTATGACTGGCCGTCCACAGTGAGGACCGTGCCGGAGGCACCGGAGCCCAGCCCCTGCTCGGAGAACGTCACCTGCACGTAGAAGCTCGCGGTCTCCGTGATCGGGCCGTTCATAGTGATCGTGGCCGGATTGCTCGGCCCGGAATAGGAGCCGCTCCCGGATCCTATCCATCCGTAGAACTGGTACCCGGGATTCATCGTCACCGATATCTGTATCTGTGCGCCGGCGGCCTCCCAGTAGCTACCGGGCGCCGGGCTGGTCGTGCCGGCGCCGCTGGGGCTCACCTGCATCGTCAGGAGGTACTGGGTCGCGTAGTTGCCTACCACACTCCCGGGCCCGCTGACCGTTAGGGTCCCGCTCTGCGAGTTGCTCAGACCGCTTGTGCTCTGCCACACGTACCGCTTCCCGGAGCCGGCGGACACCGGGGAGCTCCACGAGAACGAGTGCTGCGACCCATACGGCCACACGAATGTGATCGGGAGCTGCCCGATCGTGTATGTCGAGCCGTCCACCGTGAGGACCGTGCCCTGTGCGTCCGAGCCTATACCTGTGGTGGAGAACGTGACCTGCACATAGAATACGGCCGTCTCAGATATCGGCCCATCCATAGTTATCGTGGCCGGATTGCTGGTCCCAGAGTAGCTACCGGGGCCGCTCCCACTCCACCCATTGAACTGGTAGCCCGAGTTGGCGGTGGCCGATATCTGCACCTGTGTGCCTGCGTAATACCAGTAGCTGCCCGGCGCCGGGCTCGTCGTGCCGCCCTGTGAGGGGCTCGCGGCCATGGTCAGTAGGTACTGTGTGGCGTAGCTGGCTGTGACGCTGCCCGGCTGCGTGGCAGTGAAGGATCCGGACTGGCCGCTCGCGAGGCCGGATGTGCTCTGCCACACGTACCGCTTCCCTGTGCCAGCGGACACCGGCGAGCTCCACGAGTATGAGACCGTGGATCCGTAGGACACGGCCACCGTGACCGGGAGGCTCGAGTAATCATATGACTGCCCGTTCACGGTGAGGACGGTTCCCTGAGCATCGGACCCCAAACCGTTGGCCGAGAACGTGATCAATATCTGGAAGTACGCTGTCTCCGTGATCGGACCGTTCATAGTGATCGTGGCCGGGTTGCTCGACCCCGTGTACGAGCCGCTCCCGGACCCTATCCACCCGTAGAACCGGTAGCCCGAGTTCGGGGTCGCTGATATCTGCACCTGCGTGCCCGCGTTATACCAGCCCGAGGCCGGCGACACCGACCCACCGGCGGCCGGGCTGGCCTGCACCGTCAGGTAGTACTGCGTGCCATAAGTCGCCACCACGGACCCGCCCTGGGCCGGCACGGTGAATGTCCCGCTCTGGGCCGTTGCGAGCCCGCTCGTGCTCTCCCACACGTACCGCACGCCGGTGGACCCGTAGATCGGGGAGGCCCAGCTGTAGAACACCTGCGTGTTGGGGAGCAGGTACAGCGTCACGGGCAGCTGGTTCGCCGTGTAGGTGGCGGACTGGCCGTTCACCGTCACTATCAGCGCCATCCCCTGCGCGTCGGGCCCCAGGCCCTGCGCCTCAAAGGTCACCGGCGCGGTCGCCAGCGCCACGACGGTGGTCGGGCCGTCCACGTTCAGGCTCAGCTGAGTGCCCTTGCTCTCGGTGGTGCCGTTCACGACCCACTCGGCGGGGGACGTGGAGTTGATCGTCACGCTCCCGGTCACGTAGTACAGCCCGGGCGGCGGATCCGTCTGCGCCCCAATCGACACCAATGATATCGAGGACGTGTTGCCCATATTATACGTGAAGATCGCGCCCGAGGACGTCACGAGCGCGAACGCCTCGGACTGGAGTGGTATCGTGGCGGAAGCGCCGGTGGACAGGGGTATATCGACGGGCTGCGCGACCACGTTGCTCCCGACCACTTGGAGGACCTCGACTATCGTGGTCGGGATGCCGTAGTTCGTGACCACTACGCCGGGGGATCCGTTCGGCGGTATGTGGGCCACGTACACGAGGCTCAGGTTCTCCCGCGCCGGCCTGCCGGCGGCCACTTGGGCGTTGTGCGCCGAGGCCAGCGCGCCGTACATATAGGTGATTGCGAACGTGAGCGCCGCGGCCGCGGCGATCAGCAGAATCAGCACTAGGACAGCGCCGATGGACTCGCCGACCGCGCGGCGCCTGTAAGTGTTCACGCCCGCGCGTGCCGTCGCGCCTTAAAAAGGGTCCGGGTCCCAGACCAGCCCCGCGTCCGGGTCCCACGCCGCGAGCCCGGCCGCTACGAGCCATGCGGCTGCGCACGCAACCTCGGGGTCGCCCGTCCCGAGGACCCGCGCGGCGCGGAGGCGCGCGATCACATCGCGGAGCGCCGGTGACCTGAGGACCGCCTCCCTGAGCGCGCGCACGTCGCCGGCCAGCGCCGCCTCGCCGTCCGGCGTCAGCGCCACGAGGCCGCCGCGGAGCTCCGCGAGGCCCATCGAGAGGGCCGCCCGCACCTCGTCGTGCCACTGGCCGTTCAAGTGGTACACTGGGTCGGCCGCCCCGCCGACGTTCTCGATGACGTGCAGGAGCCCGAGGACCCGGTCGATCTCCACGCAGTGCGCGTCGCCCGGCAAGCGTCCTCGCGCACTAGTGCGCCGCGCCCTTATAAGGCGGCGCGGCGCGCGCGATGCCCTCCACGGCGGCCGCCACGCGGGCGGGGTCCGCGACGCCCGCCAGCACGACGCCGGTGCCGCCGGCCGTCGCGACGGCGACGTCGCCGTAGCACAGCAGCCGCCCGAGCGCGTCCTGCGAGACCCTCGTGCCCGTGATCCATTCGCCGCGGACCTCGACCACGCTGCGCGCGACTATACCGCGCCACGCGCGCACGCCGCGGTCGGTCACGATATACTCAGTCGTGATCACCGACAGGTACGCCAGCGCCGCGGCCACGGCCCCGAGCGCCGCGATCGCGGAGGCGATGTCGACCGCGCCCGGAATACCAGTCGCAGCGGCCGGCGGGAGCATCGCGATCCCCACGGCCACCAGGACTGCGCCGGTCAAGAACAGTGTGGCCTGGGACCTATAACTGGCGCGGCCGCGCCACAGCACGCGCTCGGCCGCCGTCCCCTGCCCCTCCGGCGCGCCGTCGCTCACGGCGGCGCGTGCACGGTGGCCTTAAAAGGTGGGGGAGCGGAGCGGCCGGGTAATATCAGCACTAATATTACGCCTGCGCGGCCGCCCCGAGCGGGAGGAACAGCCCGGCGCCCTCCTCCCCGGCGCCGCGCGCGGCCCCCTGCCGGCCGTCGCCGAGGAACAGCTCTATCGCCCGGCCGACCGCGTCCGGGATCGAGTCCACGGCCGCCACGGGCGCGCCGGGCTCCTGCCGCGTCTGCACGCTCTTGATACCGCGGAGCTGGCGCGCGACCTCCTCCGGGTCGGCGCCGCTCCGGAGCGCGAGGCTCGCGAGGCGGCCCAGCGCCTCCGCGAGCGAGTTCAGGGTCGAGCCGCACTTGCCGGTGCGCACGAACACCTCGACCGGGCGGCCGCCCCCGTCCGCGTTCACAGTAACGTAGACGTGGCCCGCCTCCGTGCGGAAGCGGAAAGTGGATCCGCGGAGCGCGAACCCCCTCCCCGGCAAGGCGAACCCCCAGTGCCGCCGGGGCCTTAAAACGCCGGGGCGCATACTTGCGCAAGTATTACTGGCGCGGCGCAACGAAGTATGTGAAAAAATGGAGGGGGAGCCGGCCGCGATCCGGCGGCCTCAGGCGCGGGCCAGCTCGGCCGCGACCGCCTTGGTGACGTCCTCGCTCAGCACGTCGTCGCGGTGCAGCACGTCGACGCGCACATCCGAGATCCTCGGGCGGTCGCCCTCGAATGAGAGCGCCGCCGAGATGACCAGCGCCGCGCTCTTCGGCACGCCGAGCGCGACGAGCGCATTGTATATCGCCCTGTTCACGCGCGCCACCTCCTCATTCAGCGCGTCGGCCCGCGCGCTTGGGTGTGCCCTCGCGGCCGCGTAGGCCGCGCGGCGGAAGCGGATGGCATAACTGGAGGCCCTCACGGGCCCGGTGGTGATGGTATAACTGGCGCTCATTCGGCACCGAGTACTCTACGGCTTTAAAAGCGCGGGCGGGGCCGCGCCGGTAATACTTGCACAGATATTACGTGCCGCGCGGCCGGTCGCGTGGCTCACTTGAGGTCAGAAAAATAGGGAGGGCGCGCTCGGGGCCGGGCCGCCGGGTCAGTGCCTCTCGGAGTAGTAGCTGAAGAGGGACACCATGAACTCGATCCCCATGAATATCGCGACCGCCAGGCTGATGATCACTATCAGCGAGTTCAGTATGTTCAGCATGACGGTGGGGAACGCGGGGGAGCTCGCGACGCCGCCATTCGCCGGGCTGTTTATCCATAGGTATGAGATGCCGGAGACGTTGCCGGGGATCTGGTAGATGCCATAGGTGATGCCGGGCGCCCTGCCTCCCCCGGCGGCGAACGCGCTCCCCACTATCCATATTATGAACGACACTAGGAGCGGCCCCAGGAGCGCGAGGACCATTATGGTCCCATACGTCCTGAGCTTCTGGATCGGGGTCTCACCGTAGCTCATTCCACCCCCGCGTATTCTACCGCCTTTTAAGGCGCGGCCGCACGCGCGACCGTGAACCCCGAGGCGCTGCTGTCCCTCGCCGTCGTTATTCTCATTTACGCGGCCGCGTACGCCGGCGACCCCGGGCGTATATTTCACCCGATGCGCGGCATGAGGTGGGGGGACGCGCTGCGGCTCGCCGGCCTCCACGACTGGCGCCCGGCCCGCACCGAGCGCGACCTGATGCCGCTCGCGCTCCCGATCGGCGCCGTGGTGGCGGTCTACGGCGACCTGTTCCCCCCGGCCGGGTGGGAGGGGCCAGTGCTGGAGCTCTCGGCCGGCGCCATCGCCGCGATGGGGCTCCTGGCCCTGCTCGGCCCGCCGGCGCCCGCGCGCAGGCCGATGACGCTGTCCTACCCGAGGCGCAGCCGCCTCAGGATCCGCCACGGGGACGTGCGCCCGGTCTCCCTCCCGGCCGGCGCGCCCGACGCCGACGCGGGGCCGGAGGGGCACGAGTTCGACCCGGACGGCCTCGTCCTGTTCCACGTCGCGCCGAGGGACGCGCGCCCGCACCTC
>Ga0081534_100195_pt1 | contig 21847 bp, 22 predicted proteins | sample MonGeyMetagenome_FD_71019 | JGI IMG/M metagenome (GOLD analysis project Ga0081534, IMG submission 71019) | Hypoxic/sulfidic aquatic microbial communities from Monarch Geyser, Yellowstone National Park, USA - MG (SPAdes) v1 (version 2) | ecosystem: Environmental > Aquatic > Thermal springs > Hot...
CCTATCCCTAACCTCCCTGGGTATCGTAAACTGCCTCGACATAGCCCGCCTATTCCTCAACAACCTAACACCCCTAATCTCTATAACCTTACCCCCATGCTTAATAATTATATCTGCATACAGTGCATCCTCAATACCAAGCAACCTAATTAATCCCGAGGGAAGAAGCACTTGGTTATTTATGTAAACACGTGTTCTATATGGAAGACCCCCAACCTTTATTTCCCTACCCATTGCCAGACTTTATGAACAGCTACAGACCATTATTAAAAAGTACCATCAATTTACCTAAAATAACAAAGAAAATCTCGTAGCATAACTAAAAATTCACTTAACTAATTGGCTATATGACAAAAAGCACATGAAAAGTGAGATCACAGAATAGCACTGGATACTGCGTGAAGAAGTATGGAAACATGGTTAAGTGAGCGGTAGAACCGACCTCCCTCCCGCTTTTTAGTTGGGTTTTTCTGGGATCTTGGGTGTTGCTGCCTTATCTATGAAGCCCGTTTCACCCAGGGGGTTCTGTACGCGCCCTGTGCTTATTTTACCTAGTTTTGCCCAAACTCAGCTCTAAAGGGTGAGGTTTGTTGTTTATTATCGTGTGCCGAAATCCTTGCCAAGGCAATTTAGCGAGGCCGCACCCATAAAGAAAAACCTAAAAACCGAAAAGCTCAAAGCAAAAATGGGCCCGTAGTCTAGCGGTAGGATGCCCAGGGACAGTAGTCCCGCATTTGCCTCACGTTGCTGGTTTAGGCTTGGGGTCGCGGGAGATCCCGGGTTCGAATCCCGGCGGGCCCACCAGGGCTTTGCCTTTGGTTAGCCGTCTTTCAGGTTGTTGATGTTGATAATTTCTGTTATTGTTAGTATCCTGCTTAATAACTACATGTTTTTTATTGACTTGGTCTCCTTGCTTATATTGTATGGTTAATATTTACATGGGGCGTGGTAGCTGCTATAGTATTAAGGAGGGCATGTACGTTATGACTGGCCCAATGGATTTGGGTAGGGTTGCTGCCCACCTGTTTTTGCACCTTCGTGATTTAAGGAGGGGTTGGAGCTACGACCATGACTGTAATAGGATAGATATGGATAGGGATTTGTTCGAGGCTAGGAGTAAGTACTTGGTTAAGATATGCAGAGATCAGGGTGCCGATGATTGCGATGCCGTAGAATCCCTGGTTAGGGAGGTTATAACCACATTGAGGATGCCTAGGTGGGCTGAGGAGCTGGCTGCTAGGTATATTGTTAGGGTTAAATCGATAATTGACTACTCAACCTAAAACCTTGCCTAGGTCTATCCTCTCCTCACCTGCGATTATACCCTCCACCACAGCCAATGCCTTGATACCCTCCTCAATGCCAATTATTGGTTTCTCAACACCCCTTATCACCCCAATAGCATGCATTAACTCCTGGCTCAACTGATCAACGCTCTCCACGGTGTGTTTTACGCCGTTACGCATCAGAACTTTGTTTAATAGGTCTGCTTCGTAATACCTATCCTTAAGCAATACGGTGAGCCTCCTAACCCTGACCTCGTAATTCCACGATGCGTGTAGTACGTATGTGGCATCACCAAGCCCTAGCATGACCCACGCCGAAGTTATGGGATCCCCCCTCAGGATTCTCCCCATGATTTTAACATCATACTCATTGAGCATTCCTAACACGAGGTCTATGTCATGAAGCCCGAGGTCGAGGAGCACATTACCGTAAGCCCGCGGGTTACCCCTTAATGAACCTACCCTGATTGACTCTACATGTATTGGTACATCGTTCTTAACCTCATTAAGTAATACCTTATATACCGGGTTGAAACGCTCTATGTGCCCCACCAGCACCTTCCTACCGAGAACCCGTGCCTCACGATATAGGTCCAAGGCCTCATTTAATCTTTCCGTGATGGGCTTCTCAATGAGTAGATCGGTATGTTTTACTAAGTCTTTAGCGATCCTATAGTGGAGGTTTGTGGGTACGGCTATTATACCTAGGTCAGGTTTGTACTTTATTGCCTCATTTATTTCTGTAAATACCATATCCGCGCCATGTTTCTTTGCGATCATGAGCCTATCCCTATCAACGTCCACAGCATATATTTTCTCAACAAGGCCTTTGCTCTTTAGTTGATTCAAGACCTTTACGTGATTTAGACCCATTGCTCCAACGCCAACAACAAGAATGTTCACGTGGATTTTAAGTATGTGTGAAGTATTAAAGGGTTAACATCATTTGGGCACTATCTTCTTTACAAGTTCGCTCTTTGATGCTATTAGCAGTGTGGATACGGACTTTGGTGTATAGACAGTGTTGACGTTGACTATCCTGGCCACCTTATTCTTTATTAAATCATTGGTTACATCGTCTGCGAACACCAGCTCATCCATATCCTTGAAGATGACGGGTTTCTCCAGGGTCTCCAGGTCTGCCCTCGTAACCGTTAATGACGAGACACCGCTTATTACAATCACATCGCCAGCCCTTATCATGTTATCAATAGCCCTAGATATATTCTCCAGCGTTGCTATGTATCGCCTGAGTGCGTCATTAACTATCTCGCCGACTGTCGTACCTGTTTCCCTGGCTAATTTGCTTATTCTGTCATAAATGTCTGTACTTAACCCCCTTATAGTCACAGTCTTCCTCTCACTACTCTCCTCACCGCTGCTAGACATGTTAATCATGTATTTCAAGCACTACTCAGTATATAAACCTTACTCATAAAACAATGCATTAAAAGTGGTGTTGAGTTTCGAGAGCTGTGGAATGTAATGAGATAACCGTTAGGGATTGGGATGGGGTTAGGGAATACCTATGCGGCAATGTGTCATTGGCCAGGTTGATTAGCATTAATGATGAGGTTAGTGTGCTTAGCATAGATGTGCTTTCTCCATGGGACATACCCATAGATGAGACATTAAAGATTGGGGATGTAAAGTTAATGTATAGGAGAGAAGTCATAAACAACCTCAAGTGGGAGTTCGTCGGTTATGATGATGGGGTGAGGAGGGAGTTGATTTCCATAAGGATATTCGTAGGTAAGGGGTTTGATGATTCAGCAATAAAGGAATTAATAATTAATGCTGTAAAAACATACTCAAGATATCGATGAGGCAGTACGCATTGGTGATCATATACGCAAGTAATGATGAGGTGAAGGAATTAGCGAACAGGAAACTGGGCGATGTTGGTCTCGAGATTACGAGTGGGGTTATGATATCCTGGCATGCAAGGCAGGATTTGGAGGGTAGGATAATGAGTATTAAGGACGAACTTGTGAAGATAATGGAGGGGGGATTTGAGGGCGAGTTCGCATACGCAATAGTTGAGCTCACTGATGAGCAGTTTAGAGCAGTAAGACCCCTGGTAGTCAGGAGATTGGAGGTTGAGGATAAGAGGCTATTGACATACGGTGAGAACCTACTCAAGAGGATGAGGTCGAGGCTGAACAATAGGGTTAGGAGGGAGTACGGTAGGTTTGATAGGCAGTATAGGCGGTTAATAATGCTGCATAATATCTTCGATGTAAAGCATGAGTTGTTAAATAGGGTCATGGATCTAGCCAGAGAGTTAAGGATTGAATACGAGAGGAGACACAAAGAGAATTAATTTAATTTTGAGTAAATTAATCCCATAATAATTACATGGTTACTACTTCGTAATCCCTATGTTGTTTCTTACCGTTGGCAAATGCAAAGGCTATTGCTGCAGCACCACCTAAGCCCAAGGTGCCTATCAATGCCTCAATGGTTGTTATTGGGAATCCATCTATTATGGCTAATATGTCCGACTTTATTGTTATCACGTCATTACCATTAATCGTAACCAACTCGCTGTACTTCAGGTTGCCATACTGGGCAGTAATTAGGTATGTACCACCCAATACATTAGTGAACTCAACAGTACCCATGCCGCTCGTTGTTCCATTAAGAGTCGGGCCTGTGCCGATTCTATACAGTGTTATTTTCGCGTTGGATATAGCCTGGCTCCTGGCACCAACAAACAGCACCGTGACGTTGTATAACCCAATGGTTACACCAATTGGTTGGTTAATTAATGAGTTAACGTTGACGTAATACAGCGGCACATTGTCATAGTACACAACTGCCGTGAACGGCGTTGGCTCGTTTATGCTTATGTACGCATTGCCATCAGAGCCGCTAACAGCCGTTGTCACCAACGATCCATTGACCAAAGCCTCAACCTTAACGCCGCTTATTGGTGCATTCAGTGTATTGGCGAAGTGCATTGTTATTGGTGTCCAATTAACATACACCATGTATGTACCAGTCTCACTAACACCGAGTGTTGAGACTGCTATGTATGCTTGAGAACCATCAGGGCTTATCGAGACCAGCCTCTCTGCGGATCCCCATGGTATTTCGGAATTCACGAGACCCGTGTAGACCGCGCCACTTGGCGTAACTATCTTGTATATGTGCGCTATCTCTGGTAATTGAACAACTAATGCTGTCCACAACCCGCTGGAAACGTCGGCGTCGGTTACGGTAACCTGTAGATTACCATTGACCCATTGACCTGCTGGTTTGTATATTATCGGCATGAACGTAACCACCAATGGGACATTTAGGTTATCCACAACCTCGAAGTACCTGTCATAGACTATGTATATTCCGAACATGGGTGCAAACCTAATGAATGGAGGCAGTAGGTAGCTTATACCGCTGACCTGCACCAGCGTGCTGTATAGGGAAACAGGCGATACCCTATTCGCGACTATCTCAAAGTGCCCAGGCTGCTCTCCAACGACTAGGGGCTGCACTGTGTACACCGCAACTATGTAACCAAGCAGGTTCCAACCAGGTGGTACACCAAACTCAGAACCTGTTATCTCAAGGGTTTGGCCTGGATTAACCGTGTAGTTCAGGAACTCCGTACCCTTTATGAGCATGGCGCTCGGCATTATATACTCATTACCGTAGTTAATCGTGACCTCGTACTGGCCAGGAGGTAGTTCGTTGGCTGTTAACTCGACGTACTTGGGCTCAATCTTTATATAATTAGCTAGGGGACTCCACTCAGAAACGAGCTGTGCAAGCGTTGTGCCATTAGGTAACGCTATGCTCGCTATTTCGAATGGCATGTAATTCGGTATTGAAAGCTCGACGATCTGCTGCGTGACGTACTGTATTGACTCGTCAGGTATCGTTATCCCAAGCGTGAATGAGGTGGCTGATGTATTTAGGGCAACGTACTCCTCCTTCACGAATACGTATGTTACCGTTACCGTCTCATTAAGTGGTTGATTACCGGCGTTTGCTATGGCTAATTGATTGCTACTCGTGTATGCACTAACTATTGCGCCTATCTCATTCTTGCTATACATCACGCCATTGCCGCTAATTACCAGGGCTGGGGAGGGTGGATTAACACTAACCTTTATGTAACTAAGCGTATAACCAGGCCCTGGAGGTAGTGGTGCCTGTATCGTCATAGATTGACCTGGCGCCAATGTTATGGTCCTTGTTGTGTTTATGTAATCAATGTATTCAAGTATTGCATAGTATGGCTGGTTTATCGTAGTTGGTGCGTTCACGTTAGGTGAGACTTGGTATTGAGTAGCCATAACTATTACCGATACTGTTACCGCTAGTACTAGTAGGAGTATTGCTAGGTTTTTCCTCATGTTATTCACGGTATCGTGTATGAAACAAAGGTAATATTAAATAAGCAATTAAAATAACTAATGTAATACCTGGAAACGCGCGATTCTAGCCAATATGACTTAAAAATATAAACTTGTATTACAAGAAAACATAGGTGATGAACCCTAGACATGCCGAGTCGATGAGGAGTCCATTCTAGGCTGATCAATATAGGACTATATAATAAATATACCACTAGCTAAATTATTAAGTACTAGGAGAAAGGCTTTAATTTAAATAGGACTTGTGATTTTTGATGAACAATTGTATTATTAAACTAATGCTTGGGAATCACGCCATCGCCCATGGTGCGTTGGAAGCCGGTGTCGCCGTTGCGGCTGGTTACCCAGGCACACCGTCAAGCGAGATAATGGAGTACCTAATTGATTATGGTAAGGAGTTTGGCGTGTATGCCGAGTGGAGCAGCAATGAAAAGGTCGCCTTCGAGGTTGCATACGGCGCTGCCTTAGCGGGTTCTAGGGCTATCGTCACGATGAAGCACGTAGGCCTCAACGTAGCCATGGACCCATTAATGTCAAGCGCATATACAGGTGTTAAAGGCGGCTTTGCCATAGTCACAGCAGACGACCCAAACATGTGGTCGAGCCAGAATGAACAAGACAATAGGTGGGTTGGTATTCACGCCTACATACCGGTCTTCGAGCCATACGACCCACAAAGCGCCAAGGATTTCACAAAAAACGCCATAGAATTCAGTGAGGCGCACTCGCACCCAGTGCTTCTGAGGAGTGTGACTAGGGTTTCGCATGTTAGGGGTCCTGTCACGGTATGCTCACCAGCCACACCGAGGTATGCTGAGGGTTACGTTAAGGATCCTAGGAGGCATGCATTAATTCCTGCAAATGCCCGTACACTTAAGAATGAATTACTAAAGAGATGGAGCACTATTGAGAAAGATGTGGATCAATTACCGCACAATTACATTGAGGGCGATAGGAATCTCATAATAACCAGTGGTGTTGCGTTCACATACGCGCTCGAGGCTGTTAAGAACTATGGTGTTAAGGCAAGTGTGTTAAACGTAGCTACACCTGTACCCCTACCCAGAAAGACGATATTAAATGCCGTATCCAGGGCGGATAGGGTGGTCGTTATTGAGGAAGGGGATCCCGTCGTTGAACAGCAATTGAAGGCATTACTTTACGAAGAGGGTATTAGGGTGCCTATTTTAGGTAAGGCTGAGAATCTATTCAATAGGGTTGGCGAATTAACAATGAACTCGGTAATGGACGGATTATCTAAAGCGCTCGATATCAACAATCCATTACTGTCAAACCACCCAATCAAGGTTGATTATGCACCACCACCCAGACCACCTGTCTTTTGCCCTGGATGTCCGCACACGGCATCATTTTATGAATTAAAGATAAGCACGGCGAAGGCGGGCGTTAAGCCTATCTTTAGTGGTGATATTGGGTGCTATAGCCTTGGAATTAATAATCCATTCAACGAACAAGACACGTTAACTGACATGGGAAGCTCATTGGGCCTTGGTATGGGTATTTATCACGGCACACGTGGGAAAGAGGTTATTGTATCAATAATTGGAGACTCAACATTCTTCCATGCAGGCTTGCCGGCATTGGTTAATGCCATTTACAACAAAACCCCTATGCTGATAATGGTACTTGACAACAGGGTCACGGCAATGACAGGGGGTCAACCAAACCCAACAAACAAGATAGACATAGGGGAGGTCGCTAAATCACTTGGCGCCGATTATGTGAGTACTGTAGACCCATTCGAGGTAAAGAAGGCTCAGGAAGTAATCAGCGAAGCCTTGAACGTGGTGAGGAAGGGTGGCGTGGCTGTGGTAGTTATGAAGAGGGGTTGTGCGCTCGAGGCAACTAGATTGTTTAGGAATTACGTAACTCGTTACTACGTTGATGAAAACGCCTGTAAAGCATGTGGTATATGCTACAACCTAATAGCGTGCCCGGCACTAATACCGCTGGAGAGTAGGAAGGCTTGGATAGACCCGTACATGTGCGTTGGATGCTCGGTATGCGCCCAAGTATGCCCATACAACGCGATAAAGCCCGAGGGTGATGTCAAGAACTGGTTAAGTGCATGGGCCAGGATGTGAGGTGATGGGTAATGAGACTGAGCATGTATTTGGCTGGTGTTGGCGGGCAGGGTCTAATAACCTTCGCAACGGTATTAGGCGATGCAGCGCTCAGGGCTGGTTATAAGGCATTAATCGCCGAAACCCATGGATTAAGCCAAAGGGGTGGTTCGGTGGATGTGCACGTGAGGATCGGCGATGTGGATGCACCGTTGATACCGAGGAATGGCGCTGACGTTATCGTAGCATTCGAAATACTCGAGGCATTAAGAGCTGTTAATTACGCTAATGAAAACACGACCTTCATAGTAAATAGGAGGTTAATTAGACCACCGGCAACCAAGCAGAGAATACCCAGCATTGAGGAGTTGGAGAACATGCTCAGGAGCAGCATTAAGAATGTGTATTTCATAAATGCCTATGAGGACGCCGTCAAACTTGGTAATGTGATTTATGAAAACATGGTAATGCTAGGAGCCCTATACTCAATCATGAACCTAAGCCAATACATACCGCAGGATATTATTGAGGAGGCAATAAAGATGAACATAAGGAGAGACGTTGATAGAAACATAAAGGCATTCATGTTAGGCTTGAGGTATGGCAACACCACCTGAGAAGGAATGAAAGTAAAAAGATAGTTAGTTTTAATTCTAATAAATGAGGATAAAGGCACATTTACCTTTCCTTGACAATTCTCAAGTCAATACCTATGGTCTCAGGGCCTATAGCAGCTGCAATACCATAGACAATACCCGCAAGAATTAGCCAAAAGGCTGCGGTAAACCATATATTAGTACCTTCGATAAAGTAAAACACACCATAAAGCGGTATTGAGTATAAAGGCATCCAGGCACTAATGAAAATACCGGAGCTGTATCCGAACCCAACACCGCTCCCCCTCCTCTGCGTCGCGAAGCGCTCCGATAAGTAAACCGGCACTAAACCCCAGGGCCACTGTGACAACCAACCCATCAGGAAGGCACCAAGGACTAGTAAGGGCACACTCCTAACCACCGCACTGTAGTAAACAAGGTAATACGCAGGTACAGCCAAGACCGCGGATACTATTGCGGAGATTATTAATGCACGCCTCCTACCAAGAAAATCGCTGGCTAAGCCCCATAGGGTCACTGTAATTGCTGCGAAAATACCCATAATACCATAGTAGAAACTGGCCAACCCCTCGGGTAAACCAGCCCTTGCGTATATACCCACAGCAAAATCAAACATTGAATAGGCACTGAAGAATAAACCAGTCATGAAAACAAGCACTTGTAGGAAGGTCCATAGTGCCGGCGGCTTGAATATACTGAAGAAGGGTATCCTCTCGAGCTGCCCCTTCTCCTTAGCCTCCGTGAAGATTGGCGTGTCAGGCATCGTGTACCTAATTATGAATGCAACAACCGCCGGTATTAACCCAGTTAGAAACACGTATCTCCAGGCGTATGCCTTCATGGCGTGTAAACCGAATACCGCAGTAAAGGCAGACACAACGAGACCACCCAACGCCACGCCCCATGAGAAACCACCCTGAATAATACCACTAACCAAGCCCCTCCACCTAGGTGCTGAGTACTCCATGGCGAATGGGTGACCAGCCGCGTACTCGCCACCAACGAATATACCAAGTATGAACCTAATTAGGGCATAGATCCAGAAGGCTGCCCACCCAACCTGGGCATACGTTGGTATGGCTGCAGTCACCGCACTCATTACTCCATAACCCAATATCGTTATCATCAGCGTATCCCTCCTACCAATCCTATCAGCAAAATTACCAAACAATGCACTACCCACGGGTCTAGCAATCATCGTGAAGGCATAGCCCAGCAACGTTAGGTAATAACCAACAACAGACTTAGACAGAGTTGGTGGCATTAATACAGCAGCCAGTATTGTAGTCATTGCCGTAACAAAGGTTAGATCATAAGCATCAAGCATAAAACCAATGAACTGAGAGGCTATTGCACTACCCGACCTGGGAGGCCATTTATAATGCTCGGGAGCCCACTGAACCTTAACCATACAATATAATGCGATCTGCACAATATTTAAAGCATTACTCCTATGTAATAATCGAGATATAAAATATGAACATACAATATAAATGCTATTAAAAATTATTTTTAACATTGTATTAGATATAAAAAAATAATAAAAAGAGAATTTAGAAAACACTGACCAAGTCAAACGATGGATAGGTCAGTGCCGCATCAGTATTAAGGGATAGTATTTATTATAGTATTTAAGGTAAGGACGTATTATCTTTAATAGCCTACCTTAGATTCAAGATTAGAATCAATTAGTGTTTAGGATATCTTGGTTTAACAATATGCCGCTTTGCTCAAAAGCCACACAGTACACCAACGCAACCTACGCCTAATTATTTATTGCTCTGAGGATTGCAAATCATATAAAAAGTGAAACCTAAAGGGCGTAATCAACCATAAGTAACCTACAACTAGGCAAACAGTCTAAAACAGCCATAAACGGAATACACAAAGGACGCAAATGAAGCACTAATAACGATATGCTCCTACTGTCCGTAACACGGTTTAGAGAAATAGAAGGATGGGAGTGGTAGCCGGGCCCGGATTCGAACCGGGGTCAACGGGTCCAAAGCCCACTTTAGTCTACTTGTTGCATGTGTGAGGCGGTATGCTTAAATACCCGCCCGTGCATAATAGCCTTGATGTGTAGGTTCATTAATCAAGGATGGGGTGGTTTGCATGGATCCGTCAATGGTTAGGGTTGAGGTGATACCGCAGGATGTTAGGCGTAAGGTGCTTGATTACGTAACCCAGGTCAAGGGGGTTAAACCAAGCGACCTCGGCTATGATAAGACATATTTGTATAAGGTTAGGCACGGCCTCGTACCCATCAGTGACGAACTCCTCAAGTCCCTCCTCAGGTTCATTGATGTTGAGGAGTATGCCAGGCTTGTTGGCAGTGCGCCGCCGTTGGTGGATGCAACGCCTGACGATGTTATCCGCGTGGTTAAGAAGGCCCTAGCGGATAAAAGCTTCAGGAATTTGCTCTTCGACGTATTACGTCAAGCTTTCGGTGAGGAGTTTAGGGAGTATAGGTCCTCATGGGTTGTCACGGAGCAAGACCTGGAGGAATTTGTAAGAGCCAAGAAGCTCAAGGGCTTGGCAGAGAAGACCATTCGTGATGAAGTCCGCTACATTAGGTTAGCCCTGTCCGAGCTCAACTGGACACTAACGCCTGAGGGTATTCGGGAATTCCTGGCTGGCCTTGCTGAGGACGGTGAGCACTACGTCCTCAAGCACGTCACTTACTCGCTCAAAAGCCTCCTGAAAACAGTCCTTAAGCCAAAGGATCCCGCATTGTTCAGGGCTTTGTACGATACGTTCACTGTTCACAAGCCAAGGAGTAATAATAAGGTTAGACTCCCAACGCTTGAGCAGTTAAGGCAAATTTGGCAGCAGTTGCCAACTATTGAGTCGAAGTTCTACTTTGCGCTTTTAGCGGAGACAGGGTTGAGACCTGGCGAGCCGTTTTTAGTGAGTATTGACGACCTTAACCTGGAACGCGGGATGATACGTATAGCGAAGATCACCGAGACTAAAAGGTCCTTTGTTGCCTTCCTAAGGCAAGAATTTCTAAAGTGGATCAGGGATAACTACCTACCCAGGCGTGAGTCCTTTGTTAAGTCGTTCATAGAGAGGATGGGCAAGGACTACTTGGGTGTTGGCGTCAACGCAGAGGCCTGGGCGAAGAGGCTCATCCCGTTTGATCAAGGTAGGCTACGAAAAGAGATAAAGGATGTAGCCAAGGGGGTGCTAGGCCGTGAATTTGAACTGTATGAACTACGCAAATTCTTCGCGACCTGGATGGTTAGTCAGGGAGTGCCCGAGTCAATAGTGAACACCCTACAGGGGCGTGCCCCACCATCTGAGTTCAGGGTACTCGTGGAGCATTATTGGTCCCCTCGCCACGAGGAGCTTAGGAACTGGTACCTGAGGTTTGCTCCCAAGGTGTGTTGCTAATACCAATTACTAAAATTTAGGTAGTTAATTCGGCGTTAACTACCCAAGTACTTATTGACGACCCTAGTGCCGTGTATAGTGTCGTGTATAAGGTACGCGCACGCCCTAGCAATAAGGTCTACACAGAGGTGATAAGGGTCCTAAGGCATGTGCCTGAGATATCCAACACCCATACTAATCGCCAAAAATTAGGTGGTTAGAGTTCGCCTTAGCCACATTCCCTATTAGGGCTAAATTATCGGAGAAAAATTTTACTATCTGAAGAGAGCTTAAGAGAGCTTGGTATGCCTAGGAAACTGGCTTGCACGGATGAGGACATGAGGACGTTCAACAGACTTGTGCTGTCGGAGTTGATTTACCGCAATCCAGGGATTAAGCTGTCGGACGAGGAGTACCGCAGGCTGCTTGTTGCGATTGAGGCATGGTACATAGCGTTCACCAGGTACGGTGATTTACCAACGGAGTCCAAGGAGTCGCTGATTAGGGACTACATAGTCCCCGTCTTGCGTGCACACAGGGAGGAGATAGCGAGGGTAACGAACTTCGAGCTAAGCGACGAGTTCCTCAACTGCCTGCCAAGGCTCTACAGGATACCAGGCTCCGAGAACTTCAACGCAACGGAGTGGCGAGGCAGAGAGTACTTTGGCTGGGTTGGCTGGGAGAGGCTCTTCAAGGAGGCCGAGCAATTATTTAAGAGACTAACCGAATAATATTGGTTAAGTGTTATTGATAACGCATAACGAGGAACCAGGGCAATTATTGCTGACCGATTTTAACCCCTATGTTTTATTCATGGCGATACGCTCACTCTACGTAGTAGTAGTCTATGCCCCCAACCGTGCTTACCTTAACCTTCCCCTCCCTAACCATATTATGTAAGATGAATGAAAATGCAAAGGCTAAGACAAAATCAAGTATAGGATTGTCATGCTTTAAGCCCAAGTTCTGCCTTATCTCCTCGGCGGAGTAGGCATTGTCCTTATGGCTCTCAAGGAATTTAATAATCATAACCTCAAGTTGACCGTATCCACTAAATCTCTTGGCATCCTCAACCTTAATCGGCATTAAATATCAACCAAATCCATAAATATAAATCCTTCTCTATCGTAAACACGTACAGGTCGAGTTGTCACTGTTCGGCATCATAAACTATTTTGAGAATGATGTTGCCTACAAAGCGCTTGTTATGGTAACATTAATGATTATGGCTAGGGAGGGAAAGATAAAGGAGGTTATTGTCAAGGACGAAATGCATTACTACGTAGAGTAACACTACACATTGTTTTAACTAACCGATTCTTATTTATTAGAGTAGAACCCATGTATTATGACAGGAAAAGCCTAAAAGACAGAGTACAAGAGAGAATAAATGGGGAGGGGCGGTCAGTTCGTAAGCGGGTCATCATCCATCAGGCCCGGTCGGTCATCACCGATCAGCCGCCCCGATGACCCATTACTTAAATTAATGTTTACGGCAATATTTTAAAGCTAACAGCCAGGTACCCCTTCGTAATACTTTCCGTAGTAGTAATATATAGTGTAATAATATTCAATAAGTATTGTTATAATATAACGAACGCCAGATGATTAAGGTATGTGGTTAAAGAGCATTACGAAGGAGGGGAGCTTGGGGTATTAGTGCGTGGGGGTATGTACCTTATGGTGATGTGGGTTTCACCCTCAAAATCTATGAGGGTAAACACGTTGCTATTCTCACGAGCTAGGTCGGAGATAAGGGTCATGAAATCCCACTTGTCCTTCGGTACAGCATTAATATTGTAAGCCTTCGCAAAAAGCTCCGCAAGCGTTACGAAGTCGTCACTATCAAGCTTAAGCATTAGCCTTGCAAGTCTCGTGAACATGCTAGGCTCCGTACTAAAATCGATAAGGCCGGGCATTGCATCCTTCAGCATTTTTAGGACACCAAGCTTAGTCCCAGGGATCTCATAAGCACCACTCTTGAGGTTAACCATAACATTCATCTTACTCATAATAGGGTTCATGATAGAGTTCCAGATAATAATGTACCTAGTCTCACTACATGGGCCTATAGGCTCATAAAACACCACACCAAATTCACCTAATCTCTCAATTATGTGTTTACGCACTACACCCAGAGAGCCTTCTTGCGTTAGGGTTAATTAAACTCCGAGCTAACGGTTACGCAGGGTGTTCCAGCATATTCAGTAGGTGAAAAATTAAGGCCTATAAGGCCTAATTTCCCCACACCAATAACCACCAATGTGTACTCCATGCATTGACCTGAGGGTTAATAACAACCAGGGCACTCGGTTCACAGGCTTGGGCTGACGGATTGTGAATTCACGGTTCCGAAGGCTTTAAATATCCAGGGGGTCCGTGGAGGCATGGGTAATGGGTACGGGCATCCAGTAAACAACAAAAACTAGACTACTAAGGTAAACAAAACATAGGGTGCTTCGTACTCTGCTGTTTGTTTCTGGCAACTTTCTCCGTTGTTTCTTACGTGGTTTCTTGCTCACGTTGTCAAAAATAGCCGTGGTTTCCACGGCTTGTTTTGCCCGCGTGTTCAAAAATGCACGGTGAGTAAACCGTGCAGGTTGCCCATAGAGAAACAGGAGAGTAAGAGGCACAAAATCGTGTGTTTTTGTGGCTCTCCTCTAGTGGGGTGGGTCCTGGGCTTTGTTTTACTTTTGGTTCTGCACTGATCGTTATACGCCAGAGATCCGTGAATTCCCCTCGGATGTTTTTATAAATGTCTATATTTGTCGTTCCGTACTACTTGCCCTTTGTCGCTATAGCCCTTGTTGTTTGTAAAATCCTCTCGACCCTAGCCTTGATCACCTCCTCACCCCTGCCTCTCCTTAATGAAGTAGCTATATATTTTGCGGATTGTTCAGCCTTCCTCAGTGTGATTGCGTCAATGTACTTCTCGATTAGTTCCCTGACCCAGTTCGGCATCTCGGTGTTGGCTACCTTGCCCATGAAGGTCACTATCTCGTCAACACTTGGTTGTGGTACCTCAATGGGTACGAACCTATCCATTAGGGGCAACCACCAATTGCTTGCACGTAGTCTCGGATTAAATGGGTTTGCGGCAGCCACAGCCCTAACCCAAGGCGCCTCGATGACCGTGGTCTTACCACTCTTCGTAACCCTCAACCTACCACCGTGATCCAAAAGCTGGAGGAGTGGGCTCAACGCCACGTTCCTGGCCTTATCAACTTCGTCGAGTAAAATAATGTCGAAGCAGCCGGTCTCAATCACCAAGTCCTCAATGCCCGCAGCAGAGGCGTCTGCCATGTTTATGTAGAGCGGGTTGCTAGACGCCTCGTAGATCGCGTCGAGGATTAAGGTTTTGCCACTACCAGGGCCGCCGAGGAGCATCACGTGATTACCAGCCTCCAAGTTAATAGCCACCTCATCAACGACGTCTTTCAAGCTTGGTATTAGGCTGGAAACCCTATTTACGATGGAGTTAGCGATACCCTGTATATCGGCCGGATTGCAATTGTTACTTCCAGCCCCTCCTTCTTCCTCCTCCTCACTCATTATCCTCTCAACTAACTCATTAACCTCCCTGACCAATTCGTTGCACGGTTTCTTGCCCATCACCCAAGTCGATGATCTGGACCTGTGGATCTCGTAGCCAGCCCTACCCAACAACCTAAGCAACTTGTTGTAACCGCCAGTGCCTAATACATAGACCAAGCCCCTAACATCAACCCAAGAACCATTCTCACCCTCAGAACAATACAGGTTAGGGCCGGTTGACATCAGCACTGAATGCTTAGGGAACTTTTAAATGTTCGGAGATACGGAGAATCCGTAAACAAAACACCTAAATTATACTGTAGCCAATAGGAGTTGATGTCCAGGTGCCCGTACTACGGCTATAATGGTGAATTCAAGTTAATAAAGGCATGGAAATCCAAGTTCTATGATGCTATAATGCTTCAACTCCTAAAATGCGGTGGAACATTTAATCATTACTATGGTATTAGCCCTAGAATAGGTAGGGTGTCTGAGTTTGTTATTAGGATTAGTCCAAGGGTTAGAAAATCGATAAATATTAATTTAGAGGTGTATGGATAAGGATTAGGCTATGTGTGCTTATCAAGCACCTCAAGTCTACGTAAAGCAGTTTGTTGGGAGTGCTTTAGCTGGTATTGAGAATGTTCAGCTCTTTTTTGACGAGATGAGATTTCCTCACATAAGTCTTCAAGCTGATTATGGTGTTGAGAACATCGTTATTGAGGCGAAGCCTCCTTGTGAGCGTGCTAGCGGTAGGGAGCAAGTAAAGGATTACATGAAGAGTTACAAAATGGTCTTCGGCATAGTTATAGATATACCTATTGAGAGATATTACACTGAGTATCCAGAGCCTTGCTGGGATAGGGTAGGCTTCGAGCTATATATGAGGTTTGATGATGATAAGATAGACGTTGTCTATCTAAAGGAGTTCGAGGTTCATAAAGGTAAGGAGCAGGAAGCTATCAATATGGCGCTGAATGAGTTTAGTAGCATTATAGAATTGTTGAGGAAACTTCAATTGTCGTTAATTGTCGCTAAGTCGAAACCTACACCAGAGCATATAATAACGAGGGTTGATGAATTAATAAAAAAGCACGACAAGTTGCTCAAAGACGTTCTAGCAGGTTCGCATGAAAGGGCGAAGCTGTACTTCAATACGTGGATAAGAACAATGGATCTTGTCTACGGAAGGGAAGTTATTGAAGAGATAAGTAAAGACAAACTTTCAGACCTATTCACTAAGCTAACGATTTACGTCACGTGGTTAAAGAGCTTGGGTGTAACACTTCTAGAAGCCGCCCTTGGTGGTGGTAGATATACAATTCCCTTAAGACTCTATTTAGAGGGATATGTAGCTGCAACAAGGCTTTTTTGGTTTGGGGAAGCGTTAACAAGGTTCAATATTGCGTATCTGTTTGAGAGAGATGAGTATGACTGGGTCTATGACCCAAGCATTGCGCCAAAGCTAGACACGTTCTTTAAGGATTTAGGGAAATTCTTGTTATCTATTGACTGGAGCCAGGAGGTTGGTTTAGATCTTCTTAAGAGGGTTTACCAAAACATTGTGCGTAGAGAGATTAGGCGCCAACTCGGGGAGTTCTACACACCTGACTGGATAGCACAATTAATCATCTGGAGAGCTTTACATATACTCGTCAAGGGCTCTCCACCACAGGAAGCCGTAGTTCCTGACCCTATTGATAGAGCTGTTGAACTGATAGATGAGTTCTACAGGAAGCATAATAGAATACCGAGATTCATAGACCCTACGTGCGGTTCATTCACGTTCGGCGTTCACTACATAAATGCATTGCTCAGGTGGTATACCACAAAGAGTGTGAATATAAACCCAGTTAATTTCGCCAGAATGATAATGGATAGCGTTATGGGCATAGATCTCAACCCAGTTGCTGTGATAGCTGCAAAGGTGAACTACTTACTTCAGATACACAGGCTCTTAACAATTCGTGGACGCTTCTTAGCGGAGCAACCAGTTATACCAATACTAAGGCTGGATCTCTTATCACTGCATTTGGGTCGCGGGACTAGAGAGACACAGAGAACTCTTGATGAGTATATTGTTCGTGCTCAAGCGAAATCCATACTATTAAAAGTGCCTCTGGAAATCCTCGGTATTGAAGTAAGCAGGGAGTTTGAGGAGGAGTTGAGAAAGGGGGGCATAAATATTGTCTCGTACCAAGTCAAGGGTGACAATGGCAGGAAGCTACACTACATTGAAATTGCATTACCACTATCGGTTATTAATAAAGCGAAGAGTAGCCTAGCGTTTCTCAGGGCTTTAATGGCATTGATTATGGCTGGCGTTGAAGGATTTGAGAATGAGATTGGTGTAAAGCTAGAGGAAAGCGAGAGAGATGCCTTAGAGAAATTTGAAAAAACTATTCTAGTGCTTGAGGAGAAGGGCTTGGACACCATATGGCATTCAATAATAGCTAACTATGCTCTAGCCATGTACATAACACAACAGAAGTTTGACCTTGTGTTGGGCAACCTGCCATGGGTTAATGTCTCTAAGTATCCTAGCACATATGCAGATATAATTAAAGGCGTCGCAAAAGAGCTTGGCGTTGCACCACCAGCTCAGGCTGCCAGAAAACTTGATATATCAATACCACTCTTTGCTGTTGCCTCAAGGCACCTTGCAGCATCTCCATCAGTTATAGCACTAATGGTTCCAACATCAATATTTAGAGGCTTGCATGGTGCTGCATGGAGAAGATTTATAAGTTCAAAGCCCCACGCCTTAATTGAGGTGTGGGACTTAGAGGAGGTAAAACCTTTTGAGGAGGCGGAAAACCAGCCTGGGATAGTCTTCATAATGAAGAGGTGAGTGCTGATGGGTGCGGAGTTCACGTACATGAAGATCAGGGGGTCACAATTATCACCCGAAAGGTTTGAAAACAGAGAGCCTAGAATCGAGGAGGTCATTAATAGGGTGGTCGTTGATGAAGAATTGATGGTAGCGGTAGAGTTTTTTGATGGAGATCATTGGCTAAGGAAGGACACTTACAACATTGCCAGGAAGGTACTGGGGACATCGGCTTATGAGGCACGTGAGGGTGTGACATTCACTAGTGCCAAAGGGGCTTGGCTTATTGTTGGCGAACCAAAGCCTGTTGAGCCTCCTGTTGGTGCCCCCAGGAACGAGAAGTACGTTGCTGTTGAAACAGAGCTTAGCAGGGCTGTTGGTCTTCCGCCAATAGTTATAGAGGAGAGGTTTGTGTTTCGAGGGTTCAAAGGCAAGGATGTGGATGTAGGTAAAGTAACTAGGTATCGCTACTTTATAGCTGCATACAAAAGAAATGGTATACAACTATCAGCGGAGGAGCTAGAACAAACAATGCTGTGGAAAAACTACCTCTCGAAAACTGAGGTAATTGAGGTACTGGGCGGTGTAAGCAAGTTCCTTCGCGAAGAATTATGGCAACTAGAGCGCATGGTAGGCGAGGCACTTAGCCGTTATAAAGTTGTGTGGAGAGATGTTGCTAAAAGGTTTATACCAGCTATAGAAATGAGTGGTGCTGTACCAGACTACACGGTGAACTATGTTCCTGTGAATAGCTTTGAAGAGGCTTGCTACTTGGTGGCAGTACTATTAGCGCCGCAAATAAATGCTGTCGTAGAGGAGCTCTCGCCATGGATTGGGCACGTGCAACCAAGATTCATAAAATACTTCAAGATACCGAAATACAACCCAAGAAACAAGGTACATGGAAGACTGGCAGAAATAGGAAAGGCTATCTACAATGGAGGTGAAGATGCATTGAAGGATGTACTGAAGGAGATAGAGGAGCTTGTGGAGAAGTTAAATACTAGCTAAGTATGTGGTTCATATATAAAGACGATTTGTTCATTCCCGTGGATATCAAGGCAATAACAATCGAGGAAGCAATCAAGGCCGGTTTACCTATTGCCAGGAATGTGCTTGGCGTTGTCGATAGATACTGCGTGTATGAGGGCGGTGGCGAAATAATTATTGAGTATTGGCGCGGTAATGAATTGTCTGTGAAGCTCGTTTATGCCGATGATCCAGCGAGGGCATTGATTCGTTATTATGATGCGGAGAGGTTGGGCGCGGTGACGTGTAGGGAGCTCGGTGATTAATGATTGCATTTTTCTTTTTATTAATTGAATAAGCATTGTACGTGGAATTCACCGAGCGGATGGTCATTAAGCTTTATGAGTCGGCGGGCTTTGACGTTTTCTATTTCAATTGCCCATGTTGCGACCTCATTGCCAGAAAACGAGGGCGGTTGGTCCTCGTTGAAGTAAAGGGCGTTGGGCATCCATACATTACCGTGCGCCAGGCATGCGCGTTTTACAAAGTCGCTGAGATAATAGGCGATGCCGAAGCCGTCATCGCCGTCGTTGGCAACGGTAAAATAAAATTATATAACCTAGTTGATGTTGTCGATTATTACGGAGTCGACTGTAGCGATGATTCCGCGTTATTCGACGATGAGGAACTGGATGTTGAGCAGGTCGACCCCTTTGACGTCCACGATTATAGCGAATTCAGCTGAGGTAATCAATAAAATAATGAATCACTATTTTCCATATCCCCCTTCATACCTAATCATTCATTTTTATTATGTATGGCATTAGAATTTATGAGGATTCTCAGTATTTTCTACCAACTCCTTAACTGGAACGCAACTTAGCTCGGGTACCTTATGGCCGTTGCACTTCTCCTTTACCTTAGCACATCTCATTGGCTGACCGCCATTCTCAAGGTACTTCCTGACGTCGTTGATGTGGTATTGCGTTGTGCCTTGCCTGTAGTTCCTTGCGTGCCTGAAGACTTCATGTATGTCCTCGTCAGTGAAACCACAGTGCAGCATCCAGGCAGCCACTGCTAAACGCCCGTAGTGGCATAACTCACCTGTTTCTTCTAAGTAGGTAATCAACGCCCTAACCCAGGCCGGTAGGCAATCCCACCTGGCGCCTTTTCGCGAGCTAACGCTTATGGCGGATTTTTTACCCGTCCTCGGGGTGTCCAGCGCATAAATGAATGGCCAGACGTCCGTCAAGGCGTCCTTGGCCAGGACTGCCCTAACCATGACGCTCGGGTCGAGGTCAATTGGGTGTAGGTCCGTGTCAAGCAGTTGGGCTGGCTGCCCACTAACCTCGTGCCTGAAACCTGGTATCCTCAACAACCTCTTGGGCTCTGCAACCTGGTTATCCAAGTACCTAGTGATTCCTGGGTCGTTGCGTAGGTACCTCCTCACGATTAACTCATAAAACGCCCGGTGGACCTCGCTTAACGTTACCCTCCTAACAACCACACCCAACCTATCCCTAATGTCATACTCCCCAGCCCTGATGGGCCTAGGCAACTCTAGTACTATATAGTAGGACTTATGCCCGCTGAATATCACGATTGGGGACTCGACATAGGAACCCAGGGCGTCAAGGGCTTGGGCAACCGCAGCCTTAACACTGCTTAGGTCCTTGGACTCCTTGGGCTCAAACTCAAGCATAATCCTCTCAAGGGCGTAGACCTCACCGCTATAGACACCTGTCTTGTTTGCACGTGTATAGGCCAGGCTTGCCTGGACGGCATACCCCAGCTTCTCGAAGGCCTTGAGCATGACCTCTGTAGCGGAGTCACCACTGACTCCCAGTCTCTCCCTGACCTCTGCAAGGTTCAAGTAGGGCGGGGTGGCATCCTTATCCCCAGGCTTTGTGAACTCGATAGCCGAGGGGAACTGTACCAAGTCATTTAACCTGTCAAACCAGGCAATGAACCTGCGTGGTAACCAGCAAGTCTCTGCGGCACTACCCTGATGTCCCTACCTAGGTAGAACCTGCGGGTATTCACGTCAGGCTCCGCATCGGTCAGTAACTCCCTATAGTGCAACCCCTTGATAAAGGCGATTGCGAACTCGACCACGTCAGTCATGCCCACCACCCACCCTGGACTTTCTTCCCAAACCCTCCCAAGAATCACCAAAAGTCCTTCGGTTCACACTAGCGATGACCCGAAAAGCCTTTGACGTTTGCACGAACGTACATTGGGTCAGCCGGAAAGGCTCACCCCTATATTTATTATAGGGGGATTTTGCAGATTTGGGCTCGTGAAGTTTTATACGCGTTGCGCCGTCATACGCGTTAAACTTGACGACCCCAAATCCCCAAAATCTCCCTATAATAATATAGCCCTGACCCTTGACCCGATTACGGTCTACGGAGGCCCCCTCACGGCACATCGTGGAAAGGGGTTTCACGGTCGCTCACCCTCACCCTGGTCCTTGCTTTCTCCCTGCTCCTCCTGGGTGTAGTTCGTTATTTGATCGGACTCGGGGCATTTACCAGGTAGGGCATACAAGCCCCTCTTCCCAGGGCACCTGACCAAGACCTCGAAGTCAACTAACCTATTTAGTAGCCTCTTGATGGTGGACTCGCTTAGGGGCTTCATTGCCTCAATTATTTCCTTCCTCTTCATTACCCCACCCGCATTCTCAATGATTCTGAGGATCCTCTTCTCCTGTGCTTCAAAGGGTTTCCCAAATGCCTTGCCCACGATGGCATCACCCACCAGGTCCCAG
>Ga0081534_100201_pt1 | contig 21596 bp, 20 predicted proteins | sample MonGeyMetagenome_FD_71019 | JGI IMG/M metagenome (GOLD analysis project Ga0081534, IMG submission 71019) | Hypoxic/sulfidic aquatic microbial communities from Monarch Geyser, Yellowstone National Park, USA - MG (SPAdes) v1 (version 2) | ecosystem: Environmental > Aquatic > Thermal springs > Hot...
AATATTAGTCACAAAGAATACAATGGATGAAAGATTTTACTGGGTTTCAATAAGGAAAGAAAAAAAGATGTTATATATAATTAAAAGAATAAAAAAATATCTAAAAATAAATAATAATATAGATGACAATAATATAAATAATAAAATGATGGCCGAAAGTGTTGAAAAATCTGGAGGAATATTTAAATATATTACAAGTAGTCAGACCTCTCAAGAAAAAGATAATTCATCAAATATAATTAATACAAAATCAAATGTTCCTATGATTATTGTAGATTATAAAGAAAAAGAATCTGGGGTAGTACAAACTTTAGCAAATACAGATATTTTAATAAAATTGGAAAATTTGGATATTGGAGATTATATAATTGGAGATTTGATAATTGAAAGAAAAAATATATTGGACTTCATTAATTCTATAATAGATGGAAGGTTATATAATCAATTAGAAAAATTGAAGGATAAAAAATCTATATTAATATTAGAAGGAACTGAAGATAGTTTGGGAATAGATACAAATATTTCAATAAGTTATATAAGGACATTGATATTAAAAATAATTTTAGAATATAAAATACCAATTATAAGAACTTCGGATTTTTTGGAAACGGCAAATTATTTATATTTATTGGCAAAAAATTATAATAAATTTCCAAATATACCTGAAAAGGTAAAAAATTATGAAGATCTCGATGAAGTTAAATTAGAAATATTAAAATCTATACCAGGTATTGGGGAAAATCTGGCATTAAAATTATTGGAAAGATTTAAATCATTAAAGAATATTTTGCTAGCAAATAAAACTGATTTAGAAAATATTGTCGGAGAAAAGAAAGCCGAAAGAATTAAAAAGATTTTTGAAGAAGAATATAAAAAATTAAAATAAACCTTTCTTATATAATTCTTTTGGATTTTCTATTATTTTAATATCCCAATCAATATTTAACTGCTTTGCTGCTTCTAATAATTTATTTATATCATCAACTTCCCACTGACATAATCCTATGTTATTCTTATCATCAAAATATAGCTTTTTTAATTTCAAACCCTCTGGTAACTTTTTATTTTTAGCCATTTCTAACAATTTATTTACTGTTTCTTTAAACTTCTCTAATTTTTCTTGGGAGGGTAAATGAACTACATATACTTCTACCATTTATAATTTTATTAGAAATAATCTTTTATATGATTGCAATTACTCATTGGGATGTAGATGGGATAGCATGTCTATCAATATTATATAAAAAATTTGGTGATAAATTTAAAGTTTATTTCTCAAGCCCAAGATTAATAAATAATACATTAATAAAGGTAATAGAAAATAATGATAAAGAAGAAGAATTATATATTACTGATATTGCAGCAAATCAAGAAGCAATATATTTATCTTCATATTTTAAGAAAGTTTATTGGATAGATCATCATGAAAAAAATTTTAATGAAATTACATCAAGGGTAAATGTTTATATAAAAAATTATAAATCTGCTGCAAGAGTCTTATCAGAATATCTAAATGTAGAATTTAAATATTTGGATATTATTGATGATATAGATTCTGGAGAAATAAAAAATAATATAGAAAGAGATTTTGTAGACTATATAGTATCAATAAGATACTTTTATCCAAAATCTTATGACTTATATTTTATATCTATAGCAAAAAATATATTAAACAAAGATATTAAAGAAATAATTGATTATAATGTTATAAAAAGGTTTAGGAAAGAATTAAATGAAATATATAGAAATTTAGATAAAAATATAACAATAATAAATAAAAAATATAAAATTTATATAATAAAATTGGATAAAAATATACCATCAAACTATATTTTAGAATATATAAAAGAAAGAATAGGAGACAATCCAGATTTTATAATAACATTATATGAAAAATCTAGGAGAGGAGAAATAAGGACATTAAATAATAAAGAAGTAAGTGAAATAGCAAAATTACTCAATGGCGGTGGTCATAAATATGCTGCAGGATTTATTTTTAATAATGAAAAAGAAGTTTATGAAAAAATATTAAATAATATTTAAATTCTTTATTATTAATTATCATTTATGGTTACAGCAATTTTAGTTACAAATATAACATATGCAGATTATTTGGTAGCAAATGTAGTAGGACACATATACAAATTACCAGTATATACAGTATATCAAGATCCTGTAGATATAAATAATACAGTACAAATGCTTGTAAATGATAATGTAACAAATGTAATAATAATAGGAGGACCTGCAGTAATATCAAATTTATTATTACAAGATCTAAATCAGTCAAATATTAGTTATTTATGGATATGGGGAACAACAAGATATGATACATCAGCATATGTTGCATTATATTTCTGGAATAGTTCTAGTAGTGCAGTATTAATTACAAGAGATTTGGTTAATGAACATGTAAGTCCTGATAAATTACAATTAGTCACAGAAGCTGTTCAATACGCTGAAGACAATGATGAACCAATATTAATTATACCAAATGGTGTATTAACCGAGAGTACATTATATGCATTAGAAAAATTAAATACAACCAATGTAGTTATATTTACTGGAGCAAGCTCTTCTTTAGGAAATATAACAGATCAATTAAGTTCATTAAATATATCTTATGAAATATATAGTAATAATCAACCACCAGTACCTTGTCAAAATTATCTATATATAAATATAACATCAAATACATCTTGGGAAGATATTAGAGAAATATTTACTGGAGAGATTAATGGTATTTGTATAGTACCAATGATTGTAAATAATAGTGTAAATATAACACAAGAAAAAGAAGAATTAAAACAGGAAATTGAAAATGATTATGAAATGTATAGAAATGAAACATTAAATTTAACTGAAATTGTAGAAAAACGCATTAATAGATTATTAGAACACCAACTTTTATTATTAGATAAATTTGAAGTATTATGTAATTATACAAACAATCAGTTACCAATATGTAGTATATTACCACAGTTAAATCAAACATTAACATTAACAATACAAGAAGTTATGAATGGAAACATAACTGCATTATTAGATACTCAATATCTATTAGAAAATTATAATTGGGAAGTAATAAGAAACATAGGAGAACATAATGAAGAAGAAGCTATTGAAGATCATATAGAATACTTTAAAATAGAAATAGAAGAAGAAATTAAAAAATGGAAATGGAATAATTGGAGCTGGAATAATACAATAAATTGGCAAATTTCCATAGGAAATAATCAAACAAATATTAATGGACAAGGTTCTTTAACAATTAATAATGGATCAATTACAATAACTGAAAACGGCTCAATGTATACATAATCTAGTTGATTAATATTTTTTAATGAATATTTTGAGTCTTTTCAATATAAAATCCCAATTATAAAACAAATTAAAAAATATATATTATCAAAATTTTATAGATTATTATGATAGAATGGTCTGAAATAAAAAATTATTACATGAACGAATATGTTATAAAAGAGATTGTTGATTATTCGAAAAATAGATGGATTGCTTTAGAAACAAATAGATTGTATCAAAGAATATTTATAAGATATGATAAAGATAAAAATCCACTAAAAATTGAAAATGAAGATGAATACAAATCCTTATTTACAAAATTTTCTTATTTAAAATTTAGAACAATTTATGCAACAATAAATTTATATAATCAAATTTCTGAAGACAAATTAAAGGATATAAATAATATAAAGTATGTAACACCAATTTTTGATATTGATGGAACATTAGAAGATTTTGATATAATAAAAAATGTTGCAGAAATAATTGTTTCATATTTAGAAAAATATAAAATATATAAATCTGTATATTTAAAATGGAGTGGAAGAGGAATACATGTACATATTAATGAAAAAGCATTTTCAGAGAATATATTAAATAAATATCATCCATTAAATATCGCATTTGCAATTGTAGATTTTATATTAAAGAAAGCAAAGGATGATTTAGAAAAAGAGATATCAAAAGCAAGGGGAAAATCAAGAGAATTTAAAGTTGAAAATAAGATAGATATACAAAGGGTATTTACAGTACCTTTATCATTTCATAGATTTTTAGATTATGTATGTGTAGTATTTAAACCAAATGATATTCAAAATTTTGATCTATCATGGGCAAATTATAAGAATTTTAAACATAGCGAAAAATGGAGAGAATATGAACCTGGAGAAGGAGATTATTTAGCAGAAATATCTATAAAAGAAACAAAGAATTATATTGTAAATTATTTAAATAAGGATACATTAAAACAGGAGAAAGTATCAATAAAAAGAGAAAATTTTGGAAATGTTGGAAGATTCCAGGTTATGGGATTATTACAGGCAGCAAGATATTATATATTACATAATGATATAAATAAAGCGAAGAGCTTTGGACTAAATAGAGCAATATTTTATGCATGGGCAAAATATTATAGACCAATATATAAAAGGAGTAAAGAAAAAATATTTCATCCATATTTTATTAAAAAAGAAGATAAAGAAATAGAATTAATAAAAGTTGGAAATGAGGAGGCACCATATAATAAAAATACAGGATATTTTCATATAGGAGATAAAGATCAAACACCAGAAGATTATGATAAAGAGATAAAAGATAAAATAAATAGTATAGTTGATTATAATATTGCATGGAACTTCGCAATAGAATATATAAAGAAGTTTCCAAAGGAGGTTCTTCTAGATCAACAAGAATTTTATAAAAAGATATATGAACCAATTAGGGATAAATTCTTTGAAGAACTATTAAAAAATAAATAATTTATTTGTCCTTTTTATAATATTCATATACTTTTCCTACTAAGCTTTCTCCTGGCTTTAATGTTATATTTACATCTTTGCCCCATTTTGCTGGACATACCTCACCTGGATGCTCTCTTACATATTTAAATGCTTTTATTTTTCTCAATAGTTCATCAGAATCTCTTCCTACATCTGTATTATTTACTTCTATTCCTACAATAGTTCCATCTGGATCAATTATTATTGTTGCTCTATATGCTACTCCAGATTTATAATCATATACATTGAACATCTTTGCTATTGTTCCTGTATGATCTTCACCCATTGGAAATTTAACATTTTCTAATAGTTTTTCTGTTGCATGCCATGCTAAGTGTGTATATACAGTATCAGTTGACATTGCTATAACTTCTGCCCCTTCCTTCTTTATTTGATCATATTTTTCTGCTAGATCTTCTAATTCTGTTGGACATACAAATGTAAAATCTGCCGGATAATAGAATAATACTAAGAACTTTCCTTTACTTAATATATCTTTATATATATTTATTTCTTTGAACTTTTTTTCTACCGTATCGTATACTTTTATTACCAATTCTGGTACTTTATCTCCAATCCCCAATATTTTGGGCTTTTCAAAATCTATATGGTCTTCCATCTAAATAATTTATTTAAAAATCTTTTAAGGTTTTTATTCTAAAATTTTTCAAAATATTTTATCAATTATCATTTTGTAGAAAAATTTTTGTAGAAAAAATGTATATAATACTAACAACATTCATAATCCTATTCGAAATATTATAATAATACAGTTAATATATATAGATTCCTATAATATTTTACATTTTTAATAAGTATACATTTGGAGATCTTTCCATTTATATTTGAATAATTTCAATATTATTTATATTCTATTTGCAATATATAAGTTATAAAATGAGCAAAAAGAATGTAAAAAATTTATTATATTTAGAGATAATAGATAAAAAAGAAAATTTATAAGAAAAAATAAAAAATTATCTATATGTTAGAAAAGGATATTTTAATTGTAAATCCAAAAAGTAATATTTCTATAGCAACATTATGGGCAAAAAAGGATTTTATATATAATTCATTACCTGAAAATGTTAAAAATAAGGTAAATATAATTGGAACACTATATACAATCAATGGAATAAAATATTTAATTCAAACATTGGGAGAAAATCCACAAATAAATAAAATAATTTTATATGGACCAGATTTAACACACTCAGGTCAGGCTTTTATAGATATATTTAATAATAAAGATAAAGAAACACTAAAGAGATATAATATAAATTTAGATTATGATGAAATAAAGGAAATTTTAAATACTACGAGTGTAATAGATATGAGAAAAGATTTTTGGAATAAGAATATAAGTAAATTAGAAGAAATAATTCAGGCTAATTATAAACCAGATAATATATTTAGAAGAAAAATAAATATTGAAATAAAGGAAAATGTAAAAACTGATTATGGTTATATAATTCCATTACCTCCAGCATTTATATATGAAGAATCTTTATTTAATGCATGGGTAAGATTATTAACAGAAATTAAAATGTTTGGAATTTTAAAAGATTCTGAATATAACGAAAAACAACTAGAAAGATTAAATATAATTGTTAGTTTAGGATTATATGGAAGAAAATATGAATTAGAAAAAGAATTTGATGAATTTATTAAATTAGAAGAATTTGAAAAACATTTAAGTGGATATTTTATTGATAAAAAACCTGAAGGCGTTGATTATACATATGGAGAAAGATTTCTTAATTATAATAATTTAAATCAATTATTATATATAATAAATAAATTGTCAAAAAATCCAGAAACAAGGAGAGCAATTATGATTACATGGAATCCAAATATAGATATATATTCAAATGATCCACCATGTGTTATATCTATAGAAGGGATTATTCAGGGAAAATATCTAAATCTTACAGAATATATAAGGAGCAATGATATGTTTAGAGGATGGCCATTAAATATGTATGCATTAATTAGAATTGGGGAATATATTGTTAATGAAATAAATAAAAGAACAAATAAAGAATATGAATTGGGAATTGTTACAACAATTTCATCATCTGCACATGTATATGAACATGATTTTCCATATATAGAAAAGGTATTAGAAAAATATGAATATAGAATAAGATCTTTTGTATCGGATCCAAAGGGTAATTTTATAATATATAATGAAGATAATAAAACATTTGTAGAACATAGAAGTTATGATAATACAATTTTAGATTTTAAATTTGGGTCTGAAAACGTTGATGAAATATATAATAGATTAAAGGGACTACCATTTTTTACATTATATGATCATTCAATATACGTTGGAAGAGAAATATATAAAGCAAATGAATTTAGAAGAACTAGCAAAAAATATATACAAGACCAGGTATAATTATCGAATATCTAATTTTTTTATTCTTTTTAGAGCTCCTCTTAATATTAGTTCTCTTTCAACATTATCTAATAATTCTTCATATGATAAATATTGAGAATAATATGATAAATTTGAGGGAATAATCTTTGATTTAATATCTTCATAGTATCTTAAAAGTGTATTTGTAGATAATGTAGCCAATTTTGTTCTTATTTCCTTTATTAATTTTTCGTTTGTGTTTTCGACTTTTGCTTCCATTTTAATAATTACACTTTATAATTTATATAATTTTATTAAGCAAAAAATTATAAATAAATCTCTTCTTGATTATCAAAAATATTATCTATTGATGCTTTTCCTTTATATTTTTTTAATATATATCCATATAAAAATCCAAACAATGTTCCACCCAGATGGGCAGAAAATCCTAAAGGTACAAAGGGATAAAATATTCCAATTAAGTTAAATATAGCCCAAAATATTGCAGCATATATCATATCCATTGGAATTATTATTGGAAATATTATTACTTTCTCTTTTGGTTTCAATATCCCCAATGCACCCAATATACCAGATATTGCAGCAGAAGATCCGATTCCGGCAGTTAATGGATTATTATAATATTGAAACCAAAAGAATATATTTCCAAAAATACCGGATAATAAAAACAATATTAAAAGATTTTCACTTCCATATAAATATTCAAATGATAAACCAAGAAAAAATAATGCTATACCATCGAAGAATAATTGTGTCAAATCATAATCCCCAAAAATAGATGTTATAAACATCCATGGATATTTTATAGCATAATGTGGATAAAAAGCAATTATATTTAATATTGATGGATACATTAATTCTATAATATATATTATAAAGAGTATAATTATTAACCATATTGTTATTGGAAAGCCCAGCAATTTGTAAACCTTATTCATATTAAAAATATATCGTAATATTTTATATATTAATGAGATTGCCTAAAGATGCAAAGCCAATCAAATATCATATAAAATTAGATATAGATGTTAATAATTTAGAATATAGAGGAGAAGAAAATATAGAAATTGATATAAATAAACCTACAAATAAAATATATTTACATTCAAAAGATATAAAAATAGAATTAATAAAGTTTGGTAATAAAAAAGTAAGTTTTAGAAATATAGATAATGAAACAATTGAAATAAATTTATATAATAAATATTATGGAAAAAATAAATTATATATAAAATTTAAGGGAAAGATAAGGAATGATCTAATTGGATTTTATTTAAGTAAAGGAAAAGATAAAATATTAACTACGCAATTTGAACCTACATATGCAAGATATTTTATTCCATGCTTTGATGAACCTGAGTTTAAAGCAGAATTCGAATTAGAAGTAAAGGTAGATAAAGATTATGATGTAATATCAAATACAGAAATAGAAAATGAAGAAACAAATGAAGATTATAAAATTGTAAAATTTAAGAAAACTCCACCAATGTCTACATATTTATTATATTTGGGAATAGGAAAATTTGATTATCTAGAAGATAAATATGAAAATAAGAAAATAAGAATTGTTACTGATATTGGTAAAGCTAAGGATGGGGAAAATGCTTTAGATTGGGCAAAAAAAGTATTAGAATATTATGAAAAATATTCTTCAATAGAATATCCATTAGAAAAATTAGATTTAATTGCAATACCAGATTTTGCTGCTGGGGCAATGGAAAATTGGGGTGCAATTACATTTAGAGAATCTGCACTATTATATAAAGAAGATTATTATTCGTATGGACAGAGATTAAGAATATATGAAGTTATAGCTCATGAATTATGGCATCAATGGTCTGGAAATTTGGTTACTATGAAATGGTGGGATGATCTTTGGTTAAATGAATCTTTTGCAACATATATGGCATATAAAGCTATGGATGAATTATTAAACGAAGATAATATTGGATCAAATTATATGTATGCTGTTGATACATATGAAGCAAAATTTGAAGATTCAACAATTTATACACATCCAATAAATGTTAAAGTAGAAAAAGAAGAAGAAATTGAAAGTATTTTTGATAGTATAAGTTATGGAAAAGGAGGAAATATATTAAGAATGATAGATAATTATCTTGGATATGATAAATTTAGGGTTGCAATAATAAATTATTTACATAAATATAAATATTCTAATGCTAGTTCTTCAGATTTATTTAAAGAATTTGAATTAATAGGTGGAAAATATATAAGGGAGATAATTGAAAAATTTGTAAATTCTCCAGGTTATCCAATAATAAATGTACATTATAATAATCTTGTAATACATTTATCTCAATCAAGATTTTTATATAATAAGAAAGAAAATAAGAAATGGACAATTCCTTTATTTTTAGATATTGAAGGAGAAAAAATGAATATATTATTCAATAAATCAAAGGGAAAGATTATACTTAAAAGAGATCCAAGATATTTTATAATTAATAGAGATGCTATTGGTTTTTATGTATCAAATTATGAAAATTTGGAATATATAGGAAATGCAATTAAGGAAAAGAAAATATCACCATTAAGTAGGGCTGTTATTTTACATGATTATTATTTATTAGCATTAATGAATAAAATTAAATTGAAGAAATTATTTGAATTAATTGAATATTATAGAAATGAAGATAATTGGCTGGTTTTATCAATATTATATACAATATTATATGATATATCATTTTACTTTAATATAGAAGAAAGAAGAATATTTGAACAATATAAAGATATATTTAAGAATTATTATAATATAGAAATAAAGGATTATAATAGTTTAATGTTAAAAAGATTGGCATATAAAACATTGGGATTCTTAAATGATTACAATATAATAAAAGATTCATTTAATAAATTCAAAGAATGGGAAAAATTGAATAATAATGATAGACAAGTTATATCAGATATAATTGGTTTGCATGGAGGAACAAATGAATATATAAGAATGTATAACCTATATTCCAAATCACAAAACCCAGAAGAGAGGATAATATTATTAAGAGGATTATCTAACTTTAGAAGAACTAGCATAATTGTAGATTTATTGGATAAAGCAATAGATAATTATATAAAATTACAAGATTGGAGAACATTATTTACAAATATATCAAAAAATCCAGAGGTTGTTTATGTATTATATCAATGGTTTAGAGATAATATTAGTGAGATAAAAAAATATGAAAATGCATATTTAGTTATAAGAGATGTTATAAGAAGCTTATTTGAAGCATATACTGGAAATATTGTAAAAGATATAAAACAATTCATGATAAAAAACTTACCAAAATATAAGAATGATATAATAAAATTCAGTCATTATTCTGAAATATATACAAATTTCGTATTAAAGAATAAAGAAGATATAGAAGAACTGTTATGAATTTATAAAAATAATAATTAACAATGATCTTATGGAAAGTAAAGATATTGTATTAATTACATCAGCATTACCATATGTAAATAATGTACCGCATATAGGACATATTGCTGGAAGTCTTTTACCCTCAGATATATTTGCAAGATACAATAGATTGAAAGGTAATATTGTATTTTATTTATGCGGAACAGATGATCATGGATCTGCTACAGAAGTAGAAGCAATTAAAAGAAATAAAAAACCAGAAGAAATAGTTAATTTTTTTCATAATATACATGAAGAAGTATATAAATGGTTTAATCTATCATTTGATCAATTTAGTCAAACATCAAATAATCCTCTACATTATAAAATAGTACAAGAATTGTTTATTAAAGCATATATAAATGGTTATATAGTAGAAAAAGAAGTTGAATTACCATATGATCCCGAATGGAATAAATTTTTAGCAGATAGATTTGTTGTAGGAAAATGTCCATATTGTGGATATGAAAATGCTAGAGGGGATCAATGTGAAAATTGTGGTAGATTATTAGATCCTAAAGAACTAATTGATCCAAGGAATTCAATTACTGGAAATAAAATTATATTTAGAAAAACAAAACATCTATATTTAAATTTAACTAAATTAGAGGATAAAATAAAGGAATATTTGGAAAGTAAGAAAGGTATATTTACAGATCTTGCAATAACAATGTCTTTATCATGGATAAAAGAAGGATTAAAGGAAAGAAGTATAACTAGAGATCTATCCTTTGGAGTACCAGTTCCATATAAAGAATTATGGCAAGTAACAATTAAGAAAATATTTAACAAATTATCATTTAATTCAAAAGATGTTTTTGTTGAATCTTTAATAAATGCATTAAAAGAAGAGGGGTTAGTAATAGATACAGATGAATATACAAAAATTTTAAAAATTGTAGAAGAAAATTGGCCAAAAATTGATAGTATATTTAATCTATATAATCATTTTGAAGAATATAAAGATAAAGTATTGTATGTTTGGTATGATGCTTTAATTGGATATATATCATTTATTGCACAAAAATTAAAGGGTGAATATTTATATGATGACGTAAAAGATGAGAATATTAATGATTTATCTTTATTAGATGATAATGGAAAAATAATTAAAATAAAAATAAATAATAAAGTATATGAATTGGAATATAAAATAGATGGAAGTGTTTTATATTTATCTGGATTATATAGTGAATTTTTTAATTTATATAAAATATTAAAATTCTTATTTGAAAATAAAAAAGTTATAAAAATTGTTTTAGATATTAATTGGAGGGAATTTTGGATAAATGGAAAAGTATATCATTTTTTAGGTAAAGATAATATTCCATTTCATGCAGTATTTTGGCCAGCAATTTTATTATCTACACATAATGTAAGCGATAATTATAAAGAATTCTTTGAATATACAAAATTGGATAATTATAGTTTACCATATAATGTAATTGGGTTATCTTATTTAACATATGAAAATAGAAAAATTAGTAAAAGTCAAAATTGGGGTATATTTTGTGATTCTTTAATTAAATCAGAACTTGATCCTGATTATTGGAGATTCTATCTTTCATATATTTTACCATATAATAAAGATTCTGATTTTAAATGGGAAGATTTTCAATCTGTTATAAATAATGAACTAGTAAACAATATAGGAAATCTTACACATAGAATTTTGTCTTTTGTTAGAAAATATTATAATAATAAAATAGATGGTAATGTTAGGAAAGATATAATAAATACAATAAATAATACATTAAATGAATATTATAAATATATGGATAAAGGGGAATTTAATTTAGCATTAAGGAAAATATTAGAATTATCTAGTTATGGAAATAAAATATTTCAAGAAAATAAACCATGGGAAAATCCTGGAAATAATAAAAGTTTAGTTAAATCTTTAATTATATTATTAATTTCAATATATACAATGCTATATCCATTTATACCAAATTCTTCAGAAAAATTCTTTGAATTTATAAATTATAAAGAAATATCCTTTGATAATCTAAATACCCTTCTACAATTTTCTAATAATATAGTTATAGAAATGGTTAAAGAACCCCAGGTCCTATTTAGTAAGGTTGATGATAATTTAATAAATAAATTGAAAGTGACTGTAACTAAACCCTCCATAGATTTATAAATAAAAATTTATAAGCCAAAAATAAAAAATTAAAGATATGGATAAAGCCGATGAAAACCCGCGTCTACTATATTTAGTATATTTCACAAATAAATATTCTATATATTATACTTTATCTTTACTGTTTTTGTTCTTTCTTTTCTTTCTCATCTTTCTTCTTTGCCATGATATATTATTATATAAAATGTTTAAAAATCTTTCATTTTTTTATGGCTTCAAATGAATACTAATATGTAGTAAAAGCTTGAGCAGAGTAAATATTTATAAATAATTTATAAAAAGGTTATTTATAAATATTTATAAAGTAATCAAAATACATAGAAACATTTAAATAATATATACAATTTAGATATCTAAAACCTTAATATATATATCAATATTGGCTAAAAGATAGAATAACCAATATATTTTGAATAATGAGAAAAATTAAAAATAAAGAAAGGAAAAATAAATAGTATAAATTTATTTAATAAAAAATAATATTTTTATTGTTTTCCGTTTAAAATATATTATGTCTTATGATATTATAGGTGATATAGCTGTAATTAAAAAACCATTAAAATATGAAGAAGAAGAATATATAAAGAGAATATTAGAAAAACACAAATTTATAAGGACAATTTTATTACAAGAAACAGATGTTTTACCTCCATATAGGATTCCGAAATATAAAATTTTGTATGGAGAAAATAAAACTGAAACAATTAATATTGAATATGGATTAAGATTCAAAGTAGATGTATCTAGATGCTATTATTCCCCAAGATTAAGTAATGAAAGATATAGGATTGCAAAACAAGTAAAAGAGAATGAAGAAGTTTTAGTAATGTTTTCTGGTGTAAATGTATATCCGATATATATAGCAAAATATTCAAAGGCTAAAATAATATATTCAATTGAATTAAATCCTTTTGCAGTAAAATATGGATTAGAGAATGTAAAAATAAATAAAGTAAATAATGTTATTACATTATTGGGGGATGTAAGGGATGTATCAAAATATATAGGTTATTTAGAAAATGGAGATGGAATAATAAAAAATGATAAAGAATATATAAAAGATATAATTGATTCTGGATTAGAAATAAACAATCTATATATTTATGAATATGATGAAATAATAAAAAATATAAAATATAAAAAATTAAGATATATTAGTGAATTGGAAAATTTAGAAAAATTTAATAAAAAATTTGATAGAATTATAATGCCATTACCAAAAGAAAGTCATACATTTTTAGAATATGCAATACCTCTAATAAAAAATAATGGAATAATACATTTATATCAATTCTTTGAAGAAGAAAAAATAAAAGAAAGAGCAATAGAATTATTAGAAAAATATTCGAAGGAATTAAACTTTAAATATGAGATATTAAATATATTAAAAGTTGGAGATATAGCTCCAGGAAATTATAGAGTTTGCATAGATTTTAAAGTTATAAAAAACTAAAATTTAAAAATATCATAAAATTATTTTATTATAATGAGGAGTGACTTCCTAACAACCCTTATTATAATATTTGGTATTATATTAGGAGTTGTAGTTATTTTATATTTATTTGTACCTCCACAAGTAATATTGAAACTTTTGGGAAAGAGTACTTCATCATCCAATTCTGCATCATTTAAAATATCATATATGTATTTTACTTCGAATGGTATATATGCAATAATATATAATGCTGGACCCGATATTAATTTAAGTAATATGAAAGTTACATATATATATAGTCAAAATAATTACCAAGGTACATGTGATATAGTTACAAATAATTATACATTACCTTCAAATAGCCAAGAAACAATTGAATTAAATTGTACAGATGAAGATACAATTATAAGTAATTTATTATCAAATAGCGGATCTTATTTATTTTCATTTACATATGGAAATACTGTACAACAAGCTCCTTTGCCATTTAAAATTTCAAATCAATAGCGGACCCGGGGGGATTCGAACCCCCGACCTACGGCTTAGAAGGCCGTCGCTCTATCCATGCTGAGCTACGGGTCCAATTATAAAAATATTATTATGAAAAATTAAAATACTTAATTCCATCTGTATATCGATGTTTCATCATTTATCAGCAATGCCTTGCATCTTCACTATAATATATAATATAAATGAAGTATTAAAATTATAGTCAAAATAAATTACATTATAAAGATTGAGTAAAAAATGGGACCGCGGGGATTCGAACCCCGATCCCTGGGACCCAAACCCAGTAGCCTACCACTAGCCTACGGTCCCTTAAAAATAAAAGATTTTTCAAAAATTTAAAAGAGTTTTTAACAACATATTAAAAAATGCCACAGCATGGTAGACATCAGCCTAGAGCAGTATCTATGCAATTTTGGCCAAGAGTAAGAGCTAAAAGAATCTATCCAGTAATAAAGAGTTGGCCTTCTATCAATAATATTCAACCAGTTGCATTTGCTGGATATAAAGTTGGTATGACACATATTTTAACAAAAGAAGGAAAATATGTACCTGTATCAATTATAGAAACTCCTCCGTTAAAGGTTCTTGGAATTAGATTATATAAAAAAGATACAAATAAAGGATTCTTATCTTTAAAGGATATTATTTCTAATAATTTTGATGAACATGTTAAAAGAAGAATAAAAACATTAGAACCAAATGAAGATTTAGAAAAAGATATTCAGGATTCAGAACAAATATTAGATAAAGTTTCATTAATAAAATTGATTGTATATACGCAACCATGGCTAACAACAATTAAAAAGAAGAAACCTGAAATATTTGAAATACCTATTGGAGGAAATAATATTAAAGAAATATTTAATTATGCAAAAAATTTATTGGGAAATCAAATAAAAATAAATGATGTATTTAATGAGGGAGAATATGTAGATATAATTGGAGTAACAAAAGGAAAAGGATTCCAAGGAGAAGTAAAAAGATATGGAATAACAGTCCAATATAGAGAAGTAAAGAGAAGTAAATCTGTAAGACATGCAGGTGCTAGGGGATCAAGAGGAATGAGAAGAATATTTCCAACAACACCAATGCCAGGTCAATATGGATTCTTTAGAAGAACAGAATATAATAAATTAATAATAAAGATTTCCGATAATTATAATGAAATAAATCCAAGTTCTGGCTGGCCACATTATGGAATTGTAAAGAATACATATGTAATGCTAAAAGGTTCAGTAATAGGAGCAAAGAAAAGATTATTGATATTAAGGAAAGCAATAAGACCACCAAGGAATCCTGAAAAAATAGGCATAGAATATATATCATTATCACCAAAGAATTAAGATGGAAGTAAAAATATATAGAGTTGAAGGATTAATATTTAAAACAAAGATTTTAAGAAATTTAAAGAAAAAGGAAGGGGTTTTAACAAAAAGAAAGGTAGTATATAAATTTACAAAGGAATTATTGGGAATAAGTGAAAATGATGTTTTAGAAAGAATATATTCATTATTTGGAAGTGCATATAAAGTAAAAAGAAATAAAATAAAAATATTAAAAATTGAAGAAATCAGTGAAAATGATATAAAAGATAAGAATTTAAAGAAATTTATAGAATATATTAAAAATGGAAAATTCTGATGAACTATTAGATTTTTTATATAGTCAATTGGAAGCTATACAAAATAAGATATTAGAATATGAATTGATAAAAAGCTTTATTAATGAACTAAAAAAACAGGAAGATACATATATAAATTTAGGAGGATTGATATTTGTTAGAGGATCAATAAAAGATGACCAAAACTTATTAATAAATATTGGAAGAAATATATTTACTGAAAAAAGCAAGGAGGAAGTTTTAAAATTAATAGATGATATAATAAATAAACTAAATCAAGACCTAAATGAAATAAAAGCAAAAATAAATGAAATATCTATGAAAAGAACTCCTCAACCTTAACAATTTCATGACCAGTAGAATATTTTCCAATTATTAAATATTCCTTATTAATTTCTATTCCATATCTTAAATATGGACTTCCAAAATTAATTGATCCAATATCTAAATTATAACCTGCAATTTCCTTTACTTTCTCTATTATTTTATCACTTAATTCCTGACTTATTAATAATTTATTATTATATAATTTTGATATGCTTCCAAAAAGATATTTTGTTTTTATTTTATATGCTGGTAAAGATAATTTTTGTGATATTTTCTTTACATCCTCTTCTTTTCCATGAGAATAAATTATACCATTTTTCCCAATTAAAAATATATTTCCTATTAGATTTTCTATAAAATCTATTTCAATTATATCAAAATGATTCTTTAATATATTCTTTAATTCTTCAGGAGCATTAGAGCTAATAATTATTTTACTATCATATTCTATAAAATATGGAGAAACAATTGGTGATTCTATATAATATTTTTTTATATCAATATTTAATCTTTCAATATTATTTTTTTCGCTTTTACTTGCTATAAGAAAATCATCAAACATATGCATTACAATACCTATAGATGGTATACTAATATAATCTGCCTTTTTAACTATCATTATCAATAATGATTATCAACAATAATTATAAAACTTATATATTTCAGGATATTTAAGAATTGTATGAGTATATTTTCAAACATATTTAGGAAGAAAAATGATAATAAAAATACCCAAAACATTAATGTTATACCACAACAAAATATTGTAAGTCAAAATTATATATCTGAAATAAAAAATATTACTAACTCCATTGAAGGTTTAGCTAAAAGTGTAAGAGAATTGGAGAATAAAGTATCTGAAATTTCAAGCAATATTTCAAGTATTAGTTCTACAGTAGAAAGTCATCAAAACGAAATAAATAGTATTAAAAATAATTTAGAAAAGGTTTTTTCTATATATGAAATGCTAATAAAAAATTATAATCCTTTTGTAGAAGAAGAAAAAGAAGAAGAACCAAATGTTCAGGTTATAAATGAAAATAATGTAGAAAATCAAGAAAATAATATATTACCATTAAGTAAAATTGATGATAATCCAACTGTTTCTTCAATTATAATTGGTTGGCTAGCATATTTAGTTAAAAAATCAAATATAGAAGAAGTAGATGATGCTTTAGATTATTACGAATCAATTAATTGGATAACTGAAAAAGTAAAGATAAAATTAAAGGAATATCTAAATGGATTAAAGAGTGTTGAAGGAGAAAATAAAAAATTATTACCAATGGATCATATAGTAAGTCTATATATAATAACGAAATTGGCTCAAATAAGTAGTTCAAATGATATAGAAAGGTTAAAAGATCTATATAATGAGCTAATTCAAAAAGGATATATATCGCCAATAACAAGATGATAAAGGAATTAATATACTTATTTATTTTATTTATAGCCGGATATCTAGTTTTAAGTACATTTTTCAACTTTTATTCCTCAGCAGGAAAAATAATTGCAAAAGAAATATCAAATATTACAAATACGACATTTGTAAGTCAAGTAAATTATATAGTAAATTATAATAATTATGGTAATTATTCAATACTATATTTGGTACAAAATATAAATCCATCAGACTGTATAAATAGCATAGAAGTTGGAAATACAATGGTTAACTTTACATATAAGGTATTAAATCAATATACAATAGAATTAAATATAAGTTATCCAGTAAATGCTGGAAATAATTTAACAGTAACATTTTGTAATGGCCAATCATCTTTATATTATATTAGTCCATAATGGTAGAATATATTAATATTTATTTAGATAGGGATGAATTTTCAAATAGAATTGGGGGAGGAATTCCAAAGGGTAGTATATTTATAATTGAAGGAGAAAATGGAACTGGAAAGAGTATAGTATGCCAAAGAATATTATATGGAGCATTATCAAATAATCATACTGCAACATATATTTCTACAGAATTATCTGTTGTAGATTTTATTAAACAAATGGAATCATTAGGTTATGATATAAAAGATTATTTATTAAATCAAAAATTATTATTTATACCAACACTTAATTTATTTAATAGAATAAAGGAAAGAGAAAATTTAATATTTGAATTAACAAAAGAAAAATCTAAAAAACTATTAGAAAATGAGTTAATAATATTGGATTCATTATCATATCCATTAATAAATGGATTAGATAAAATGGATTCAATAAGATTAATTGAATTTTTAAGTAAAATAAAAAATCTAGATAAAACAATTATTTTAACATACAATCCTTCTGAAATAAATAGATTTTTTGTAAGAAATATAAGGAGAATTGCAGATATATACTTTAATTTAAGGTTTTCTTCTATTGGAGAATCATCATTATTAAAAATAATAGAAGTAAAGAGGTTTAGATATCCAATGGGGATATATAATACATTAATACCATTTAGAGTAGAGCCAAATATAGGGCTAATAATTGAGATATCTTCATATGTATAATGCCTGAACAAATACAAGAAACAAAGGAAGAATATGTAATAAAGAGGGAAAATACAAAAGTAATAACTAATGATATAACTGAATCATTTGATGAGGCATTAAATAAATATGAACATCTTAGAAATTATATTAATGAAATATCATTAAAAATTGGGCCTCCAGAATGGATGACTTCTCTAGATTTTTCTTTAAGATCTAGAACTGAATTTAATATATTATATCCTGTTGGAGATCCAATATTTATTCATATATATAAATTACCATCTGGAGAAGCATTATATAATGTAATAGAACCAGAATTAAATGATAACGAAAAGAAAAAATTAGAACAAATACAAACAAAAATTGTTAAATATGCAATAGAGGATATTAACTTTAATAATATTGAAGAAGTAAGAAGATATATAATTGACCTATTTAATAAGGTTATTGATTTTCAAAGAAGAAAATTATTTTCTGACAAAGTATATATAAAAAATCAGGAAGAATATGATAAGTTATTATATTTCTTAATTAGGGAAAGATTTGGTTATGGATATTTAGAACCATTTTTAAGAGATCCTTATTTAGAGGATGTCCATATATTGGGTTTAGGTCCAATCTATGTTGTACATAAAATATTTGGAATGCTTAAAACAAATAGAGGATTTAAAAATGAGGAAGATTTAAATAAATATATAATTAAATATTCACAAATAGTCGATAGACCTGCATCAGAAACAAGACCAATAGTTGATGCAATATTACCAGATGGATCAAGAATTAATTTTATATATGGTAAAGATATATCTTTGCATGGATCTTCATTTACAATAAGAAAATTCACTGCAAAACCATTAAGTATAACACAATTAATTTCTTTTGGTACAATTTCTCCAGAAGAAGCTGCATATTTATGGTTAGCAATTGAAAATGGAATGAATATAGTAATATCTGGAGAAACAGCATCAGGAAAAACTACATTATTAAATGCATTGGCTACATTTATTAAACCTGATGCAAAGGTTTATTCTGTAGAAGATACACCTGAATTAAATATACCACATAATATATGGCAAAGATTGATTACAAGAGAAGTTGGAAAAAGTGCAGATGTATCTATGTACGATTTATTAAGAGCAGCATTAAGATCTAGACCAAATTATATACTAATAGGTGAGATAAGAGGTAAAGAAGGTTATGTAGCATTCCAGGCAATGCAAACAGGTCATCCTATTATGACAACAGTCCACTCAGGTAATATAACTTCATTAATTGAAAGATTGACTGGAGAACCTATAAATATTCCAATTACATTTATAGATAACTTAAATATTGCAGTATTTACAACATCTGTAACAGTAAAGGGAAAATATGAAAGAAGAGTAACAAATATATATGAAATAGAAAAATATATTGCAGAATTAAAGAAAGTTGCTGTTAGAAATGTATTTACATGGAATTCTGTACAGGATAAACATATGTTTATTGGAAAATATAATAGTTATATATTAGAAAAGAAAATTGCACCATTAATGAAAATAAATGATAAAAGAAAGATATATGAAATATTAGATTATAGAGCTAGAATATTAAAAAAGATGGTTGAAAATGAAATATTTGATTTCTTTGAAGTATGGGAAGTATTAAAGAACTTCTATATAAATGGACCTTCGGCATTACCATTTTCAGTATAATTAATAAACTTTTCTTAGAATTAATTTAATTATGGATCGGTATTAAAAAGGCCAAAATTTTTGTTATAAATAATTATGATGGATAAGAACATTATAAAATTACTTTTATGGAAAAAGCCAACAATAGAAGTATTGAATGAAGAAAAGACAAATAAAATAAATAATTTCAGACATTATATAGGATATGAAATATCAGGATATGTTCATTTAGGTACTGCAGTTGTATCTGGATATAAATTAATTGATTTTATGAATTTTGCAGAAACAGAAGTATTTTTAGCAGATTGGCATTCAGTAATAAATAATAAATTGAGTGGGGATCCTGAAGTAATTAAAAGAATTGGAAAAGGATATTTTACCGAAGCAATGAAACAAACAATAAAATCTTTAGGAGGTGATCCAGATAAAATAAAATTTGTTTTAGCATCAGAAATATATAATAATGATTATTGGGCAGAAGTAATTAAAATTGGAAAAAATACTACATTAAATAGGGTACTAAGATCTGTTACAATTATGGGAAGGAAATACGAAGAATCAATGCCATCTGCAAATTTAATATATCCATTAATGCAAGCTGCAGATATAATATTTCAAAAAATAAATATTGCACATGCTGGAATTGATCAAAGAAAAGCACATGTAATTACAATTGAATATGCTGATAAAATAAATTATGATTTAATTGCAGTACATCATCAATTAATAACAAATCTACAATTACCATATGAAACATTCCAAAAATTAAAATCTGGAAATATAAAA
>Ga0081534_100202_pt1 | contig 21490 bp, 19 predicted proteins | sample MonGeyMetagenome_FD_71019 | JGI IMG/M metagenome (GOLD analysis project Ga0081534, IMG submission 71019) | Hypoxic/sulfidic aquatic microbial communities from Monarch Geyser, Yellowstone National Park, USA - MG (SPAdes) v1 (version 2) | ecosystem: Environmental > Aquatic > Thermal springs > Hot...
GAGGGGGCCAAGAGGCTGGGCTTCTCCGACGAGCAGATAGCCCTCGCGCTGGGCGCCAAGCCCGAGGATCTGGCGAGGAGCAGGCGGAGGCCCGCCGTGAAGAAGATCGACACGCTCGCCGGGGAGTGGCCGGCGGACACCAACTACCTGTATCTGACCTACGGCGGCGAGTTCGACGAGCCTTCCCCGAAGGCGGACTACCTGGTGGTCGGCGCCGGCGTCTTCAGGATAGGGGTGTCTGTGGAGTTCGACTGGGCCACCGTCAACCTGGCCCTGGAGCTCAAGAGGAGGGGTTACCGCGTCGCCATACTTAACTACAACCCAGAGACCGTCTCCACCGATTGGGACATCGTCGATAAGCTCTACTTCGACGAGATATCCGCCGAAAGGATATTGGATATATACGAGAAGGAGGGAGGCCCCGTGGTGGTCCTCTACGCGGGGGGCCAGATCGGGCAGAGGCTCTACCCCAAGCTGGAGGCGCTCGGCGTCAGGATAGGCGGCACCCGCGCCTCGTCTGTAGATCTCGCGGAGGATAGGAGCAAGTTCTCGAGCCTGTTGGACAGACTCAACATAAAGCAGCCGCCTTGGTTCTACGCCAGAAGCGTCGAGGAGGCGTTGAAGCTGGCCGACGATCTCGGCTACCCCGTGTTGCTCAGGCCCAGCTACGTCCTGGGCGGCACCTACATGGCCGTGGCGAGAGACGGCAGGGAGCTGTCCGAGTTCCTCACCAAGGCGGCGAGGGTCAGCGGGGAGTACCCCGTCGTCGTGTCCAAGTTCATGCCCTACGGCATAGAGGCCGAGGCCGACGCGGTCTCGGACGGCAGGAGGGCCGTGGTCACGCCAATAGAGCACGTGGAGCCGCCCGGAGTCCACTCAGGCGATTCCACCATGGTGATGCCTCCCCGGAGGACCCCGGGCTGGGCCGTGGGGAGGATGGCCGAGATCGTCTACACCATAGCCAGAGAGCTCGGCGTAAAGGGGCCTCTCAACGTCCAGTTCATCGTGGCCGACGACGTGTACGTCATAGAGGCCAACCTCAGGGCCAGCCGCTCCATGCCTTTCGTCAGCAAGGCCACCGGCGTCAACTACATGTCGCTGACCGCCGACGTCTTGACCAAGGAGCGGCTGCCCTACGAGGAGGAAATCACTACGTTGAGGCCCTCCAAGTGGTGGGTCAAGACCGCGCAGTTCTCCTGGAGCAGAATTAGAGGGGCGTACCCCAGGCTGGGGCCAGTGATGTACAGCACGGGCGAGGTGGCCTCCTTCGGCGACGTCTTCGAGGAGGCGCTCCTCAAGAGCTGGCTCTCGGCCCAGCCCAACAAGATGCCTAGGAGGAACGCCCTAGTCTACACCTTCGACGAGGCCTACGCTAAGGACGTCGAGGAGATAAGGAGGGCGTTGAGCTGGCTGGAGCTCCTGGAGCCCGGCCCTGAGGTTGTGGACCTGATAAAATGGAGGAAGGTCGACGTCGTCATCACAGCAGGGGTCACCCCCGAGAGGGACTACGCCATTAGGCGCGTAGCGGCCGACACCTCGACGCCGTTGGTCCTACACCCGTCGCTGGGCTTGGAGCTCGCAAGGGCGTTCAACTGGCTCCGCGAAGGGGGGAAGCTCGCCGTGGGGCCGTGGTGAGGCTGGTCGTCGACATATTGAAGGAGGAGGAGAGGATGCTGATGAAGGCGGCTGAAAGACTCGGCGTAAGGCTGGATATAGTGAGGGTCGACGGGCTGGATCTAGCCGAGGATGTGGAGGACGGCGTCTACCTCATAAGGACCCTCAGCCACAACAGGGCGGTCGTGGCCGCGGCCCACGTGGAGGCGTCTGGGGCGATCTCGGTGAACGGCTGGAGAGCCCTTGCGGCCGGCTGGAACAAGGCGGTCGCCCTAGCCATGCTCAGAGCCTCGGGCCTTCCAGTGCCCAGAACCCGGCTGGCCCCGGCGGCCCCCGACTCCCCCGAGCTCATAGTGAAGCCCGCCTTCGGGAGCTGGGGGAGGAAGGTCGCGTTGGCCAAGTCCAGGGAGGACGTCGAGGCCCTCCTAAAGGGGGCCGACCCCGACGAGGTCTACCTGGTGCAGGAGCGCATAGGCGACGGGACCGATATAAGGGCGTTCGTGGTCGGCTACAGGGTGGTGGCGGCCATGATCAGAAGGCCTCCTCCCGGCGATTGGCGCAGCAACGCGGCCAGGGGCGGGCTCGTAGAGGGCGTGACGCCGCCTCCGGAGGTGGAGGAGCTTGCCGTCAAGGCCGCGAGGGCCCTCAACGCCGAGTATGCAGGCGTCGATATACTGATAGGCAACGGCGCCCACTACGTGGGGGAGGTCAACATGGTGCCTGAGTTCAAGGCGGTCTCGAGGGCCAGCGGCGTCGACGTGGCGGCCGAGCTGATGGAATACGTCCACGAAATGGAGAAAAGATAGGTTTAGGCCCTGGCCTTCGCCTTGACCAGCTGGATGAATTCCCTCATCCAAGCCGGGTTGTCGGGCCAGGCCCTGGAGGTCACCAGGTTCCCGTCGACGACGACCTCCTGGTCGACCCAGACGCCGCCGTTGTTCTCCACCTCGGGCCTCACGGCGATGTAGCTCGTCATCTTCCTCCCCTTAATGACCCCGGCGGCTGCCAGTATCTGGGGCGCGTGGCAGATAGCCGCCACCGGCTTGTTGCGCTCGAAGAAGTGCCTCACTATCCTCTTGACGTCCTCCGACGCCGCCACTCTGACGTACTCCGGCATCCTGCCGCCGGGTATCACCAGCCCGTCGTACTCCTCGGGCTTCACCTCGGCGAGCGTTTTCGTGACCCACTTGAAGAGGTAGCCCGGCTTTTCGCTGTAGGTCTCCCAGCCCGGCTCGAAGTCGTGCACAACGGTCCTTAGGTCCTTCTTGCTGGGAGCCGCCACGTCCACCTCGAACCCCTCTTCCTTCAGCCTGAAGTAGGGGTAGAATATCTCCAACGACTCGACGGCATCGCCCGCGATTATCAGTATTTTGGGCCTTGCCATGATACACAACGGCCAGATATTTATCTCTTTTCCGGCCCCAGGCGGGTTTTGGCCCTGGGCCCAGCGGCTCAAGACCGCGGCTGAGATCTGGGACGCGCATCTGCGGCGACGCAACCGGCCGCTGCCGGCAGATAGGGCGCGGAGGACGTTGCGACGTGGCCGTCAGACGATGATCAGAGGCACGTAGAGCTCGTCCTCGGTCAGCCCTCCATGGTGCCCCTTGAACTTCAGGGGGTCCTCGTTCCTGCGTTTATATAGGTACATGGCCGCGAGCCCTCTGCCGGGCAACGCCACGTAGTCTCCCAGCCTATCCGCGAAGCGGCCTTCGCAGGGCCCCAGCAACCCCGTCTCGACGGCCTCCTCCCTCGACATCAGCTGGAACTCGCCGTGTTTGGACAAGAGCTCGCCCAGATCCCGCGCACCGGCCGAGGCCTTTAGGTATAGAGCCCTCGGGTCTCCGAAGGGCGGGACGGCGAGGGCCCTCAGGAGGTCGGCGTCCTTCGAGAGGTCCTCGTTCCTCTGTATCTCCTCGTGGCCGTGATCCGCCGTTATCAAGATGTCGGCGCCCTCCATGTGGCGCCTCGCCAGCCTCAATACGTCGTTTAGCAGCCCGTCCGCGGCGGCCGCCGCCTCGTCCGAGCGGGGGCCGTATCTGTGCTCGACGCTGTCTATCGTGGAGATGTAGATATAGGCTAGGGCTGAGTCGTTCTGCCGCAGGAGGCGGCCTGCGTTTATTAAGGCGTCGTAGTGCGAGACGTAGTCGAAAACCTCGGCGCCGTCGTAGAGGATCCTGCTGATGCCGCCGTTGAGACCTCTCGGCAGGAAGGCCAGGGTCTTCACGCCCGCTCTGGACAGATCCGCGAACGCGGTCGGGGCGTTGAAAAGCGCCTTGAGGTCGTACCCCGCGTTGTTCAGCCCGTCCCTCTCGCCTAGCATGGGGCTCATGGCCAACGCATCTATAACGGCGCCGGCCTCCTTGAGGTAGAAGCTCCAGGCCACGACGCCGTGCTGACACGGCGTCAGCCCCGTGGATAGGGTCGTCAAGGTAGATGCGGTGGTCGACGGGAAGACCGTAGTTATCCTGTAAACCCCTCTGAAGCTCCCGGCGTAGTTCCCAGCTATCTTGGCGAATAGGTTGAACCCAAGTCCGTCGAGCAGAACCAACGCGACCCTCCTCGACGACAGGCCCAAGCCGAATCTAAACTGCGGGCCTCTGGGGGACAGGCCGAAATGGGCCAGCAACGCGTTAGGCACCGAGTTTATCCCTCCGCCGCCGTAGTCAGGCACCTCCACACGTGGCGACCCCTATGTGTATTAAAAGATGGCATCCGTCCGGGCCGGCCGAGCCAGGACCCGGGGCGGCGAGGCCGATGCGCTCCGGCGGCTAGGCGCTGGAAGTCCAGTCCCGCATGTGCCGATGGGGGGGCTACGTCCGTATAGGATGTTGGCGATGTGTACGTCTATGCCGACCGCCTTGCTCGCATTAGCCGTGAGCTGTCGCGTCGATGTGCATCGACAGAATATATTTAAAATGATCTTTCATGGACAATTTCTATGAACAAGAAACTCATCTTGGCTATAACGGCATTATTGTTCTTGGCATTGGCTTCGTACAGTTTAGCCGGAGCCAATAATTCCTCCGAGACCCACGCGAAGCTGTACGTGGTCTTTCTCTGGCACATGCATCAGCCGCCCTACGTTCTGCCCAACGGGACGGCGCTGGCGCCTTGGCCGCGGCTCTGGGTCACTAAGGGCTACTACCCCATGGTGGCGTTGGCTCTCGCCGAACACGCCCACGTCACCTTCGACTTCACGCCCACGCTCCTAGAGCAGATAGAGATGGTCGCCGAGGGTAAATACGACGACCTATACCTCCAGGCCTCTGAGGCGAATCCCTATTCCCTGTCGGACGCGCAGAAGCTATTCATACTCGAGCGTTTCTTCGACGCGGCGCCGATACAGATAGAGAGGTACCCCAGATACTACTGTCTATACCAGGAGGTTAGGCAGAACGGCGTCCAGTGGGCCCTGAGCGCCTTCACGCCGCAAGACTACCTCGACCTCCAGACCCTCTTTAACCTAGCCTGGTACAACGCCTATATCCTGGAGCGGGATCCCCAGCTGAGACCTATATACCTGTACGCCCTAAACAGCAACTGCACCACCCACTTCACCGTCCAGCAGAGAGACCTGCTGCTGGCCGGTTTCCAGAAATACGCCGAGAGGCTACTCGAGCTGATAGAGGAGAGAGGCGGCGGCTCGGGCTCTCTGGAGATTGTCACGACGCCCATGTACTACCCAATAATGCCTCTGGTGATCAACTTGACCTCGGCCCTACAGAGCAACCCGTACCTCATAGTGCCGCCCACGGGCTTCAGCTACCCGCAGGACGTGTATAGACAACTGCTGGATGCCAGGTCCTTCTACGGGCAGACGTTCGGGTTCGTGCCCAGAGGGCTCTGGCCGCCCGAGATGGCCGTGTCGCAGGCGGCCCTTGAGCTGATCGCCGAGGCCGGGTTCAACTACACATTCATATCGGGCTATACCTTGGCCTTGACGCTGGGCCGCCAGCCGGGCGTCCTCAACTACGTCCTGTGGTACGTCCCGACCGGATACGGGCGTCTCTACGTGCTCGCGAGAGACGACGGGATATCGAACTATATAGGGTTCGGGGCCAGCGGCGACGTGAACAGCCGCGGTCCCTTCTACGCGGCCAACAAGACGTATTGGGCCATTAAATCCGTCCAGGAGCAGTTGGAGCGGGCTGGTGTAAGGAAAGGCGTGGTGTTGATAGCGCTCGACGGCGAGAATCCGTTCCAGTACTTCAACGACGACGGAGTCCAGTACCTCACGTACCTATACCGCTTGATAAAGGATGATAAGTCTCTGAAGATGGTCACGGCCTTCGAGGCCGTACAGGCGCTTAAGTCTAAGGCGGAGCTCCTCAGGAGGCCGGTGGTCGCCTCCACCTGGGCCGGCGACTTCTCAACCTGGGTGGGCAACTGGGAGCAGAACTTGGCTTGGACCATACTCTACAACGTGCGGCAGGACGTGGCCAACTGGACGTGCATGTACGAGGCGGAGGCCGGCGATTGGTTCTTCTGGTACAGCGGCTATTTCGCCTCGGCGACGCCGTATATATTCGATGATCTGTTCAGGGCCTTCGCGCAGTGCGCGGCGGCGCAATACAACTACACCTGGCCCCTCTCTACGCCCATATACTTCTCCAGCGATGCGCAGATAGGCTGGGCGGGCTCCCCCTTCGAGCGCATAGTGACCGTGGAGGGGCCGTATAACTTCGGCGTACAGATCTGGTCGCCCAACTACTCGCCCCCCAGCCCGGCCGGCGCACAGGCGATAAGGGCCATATTGCACTTCGGACCTGTCAACAGCTTCGGAGGGCCTTGGACATATTTATATTTCGTGCCCATGAACTTCAGCGGCGTATACGGCAATAACTACGTCTATACGGCCACGGTCTACCTCAAGCCGGGCAACTACGAGTTCATCTACATAGCGCAGGGCCAGAATACCTACTACGCCCACGCGAGCTCCACCGCCGACGGCAACTATTGGATCACGGTGCTGCCGACGCCGACGGGCTCCGTACAGGACGCCTACGTCTACCAGATCAGAGTCTACAACAACGGCGGCTACGCCTCATACAGCCCCGCCGCGGCGCCCGGCTGCGTCTACGCCCCAGCGGGCTCCACCGTCGGCGTCGTCGTGGCCGTGAAGTCCAGCGGAACCGTCTATCCGGTCCTCCACTACGGCTACGGCAGCTGGTGGTGGCCGGTCGACGACGTCTTGGCTCAGCCCGTAGGCTCCTACAACGGCTACACTCTATACGAGGCCAACGTGACTCTGCCGAGCTCCGGCATACAGTACGTCTTCGAGATATTCCAGTCCGGCGGCACCTATTGGGTAAACGTCGGCGGCGCTAACGGAGAGATCTGCGCGTCGTAAACCCCCCTTTTCGCTATCCCCTCCTCTCGAGGGGCAACCTCCCCGCCTTGAGGTCCAATATCAGCGATTTCAGCTCCTCCACGGCGGCCTTCAGGATCGCCTCGCCCTTCTCCCTGGAGGCCTTGGAGGGATATCCCTGCACCGCCCTGGCGTACATCGCCTCGTACGCCCTCCGCCCGTAAACCGCGTATCTGACCTCGACCCACTCGTCGGCGTCCTGCGGCACGGCCTTCACGAGGTGTGGATAGGCCGCCATAACCTCGCTGGTCTCGTCCTCGGCCGCGTGGCCCTCCGGAGTCTCGAGGACCTTGCGCCGCGCCTCCTTGGCCAAGTCTATCCACCAGTTCACCAGGACTATGGCCATGTCCGTGGACCTGGCCGCGTCCTTGGCCGCCATCCTCAAGGCGTCCACGTTGCCGCCGTGGCCGTTCACCACCACGAGGTTCTTGACGCCGTTTCTCGCCACCTCGACGAAGACGTCTCTGTACAGCCTGTGGAGGGTCTCCGCCGAAATAGATATGGTGCCGGGAAATCTATCCAGCACGTACGTGTTGCCGTACCAGATGGGGGGCAGAAGGAGCGCGCCGGCCTCCTCCGCGGCCCTCTCGGCTACGTATATCGCCATCAGGGCGTCCGTGCCAAGCGGGAGATGGGGGCCATGGGCCTCCACGATGCCGACGGGCAGAACCGCCACGGACTTATCCGCCTTCTCGAACTGGGGCCATGTGAGCTCTGCCCATTTCATGATCTTCCTTGTGGGATAACTTTTTAAATGGCGATGCCGCTCCGGGCAGATGCCGTGTTGGAGGGCATAGAGACCTTGAAGAAGGTGGTCGGGGAGGTGGTCGGGGTTTACGACTCGCCGGACTGGCTCGTCGCAGAGATATTGGGCGATCTCGCAGGTTGGGACGAGGTCGACGAGGACGTCCTCAGGCGCGCCGTCGAGCTCAACTCGTCGAAGCTACACGACGTGTTTAGGAGGAATCTCCAGCTCTACCGCCCGGGGAGGTCCAGCATAAGGAAGGCCGCCCCCTATCTGGTTGCCGAGCTCTTGGAGGCAGAGGGCCTCGAGCCCGCCTTCATCAAGCTGAACGGCGCGATCCTGCCCGCCGCCTACAGGGGACGTAACCTCTACACCCCGGTGGTGCCTGTGGTGGAGGCCAAGAGGGCTGTGCTCAGCAGGCTGTCGGCTCTGGCCAGATATCCAGGCGCCTACGTGGTGGCCTCCGCGGCCGACGGAGTGCCCGGCCTCAGGCTCGAGGTCCGGAGGATCCAGAGGCCGCCGTATTATTACGCCGTGGTTGACGGGCTGGGGAGGGCGCTGGAGAGGGCCGGCGCCATTAGGGCCAGGAGGGACGGAGTCGCCGGGCGTCTCTACGCGTTCTGGAGGAGCTATAGATCTCGGGGCTATCTGGTCCTGGCCGGCCGCGAGGTAGGCGGCGTCGTGGTGGACGTCCTCGCCGTGGGGCTCGGGAAATACGGCGCTGTGGCGGGAGCCAGCAGGAGGAAGATCAACAGACTGTCTAAGTTCCTCGACGAGGTCTACGAGCTCTGAGCGGCCGCCTTGGCCCGCCTCTCTCTGATCGCCCTTATCTCCCTCTCGCCGAGGTCTAGATGGAAGGAGAGCTCCTCTATTCCGTACCTCTTCGCGAGGTCCCTCCCCTGTTTTATCAAGGCCTCGGCCTCGTCGAGCCTCCGCTCGGCTATGAGGCTCCGCATCCGGTAGACCAGGCACTCCACGAGCTTCTCCTTGAGGCCGAGCGCCTTCTCCCTGTTGCCCTGCCTCTCGGCGTGTTGCATCAGCCGCTCCCACCTCTCGCAGACCATGGCCGCCCGAACGGGCGTCTTAATAAGCTTTCAGCCAAGAACCATCAGTTGCGACTTGAGCTTCAAGATCTTGGAGTAGACGTCGTTAAGCCCCATCCTCTTGGCCGTCTTGGCCGCCTTGACCAGCTGTCTGTTCAGCTTGGCGATATATTCCGGGTTTTTGATGACTACGCCCATGGTCAGCTTCCTCAGATAGTCCTCCGCGTCCTGGACTACTCTCTCCACCTCCTGCAGGGCCAGCTCCATGTCGAGATCGTCGCGGTCGCCCCCCTTGGCCACGTTGATGTTCAGCACTATGGGCTCCACGACCACCTTCCTCTCGGGGCGCACTATGTTGTACTTGCCCATGAGGTAGCCCGCTATGAGGTAGCGCACCAGCTCCGAGACGCCGTCGAGCCCCTCCCTCTCGGCCAGCTCCTCGAGGAGCGACTTGACCTTTTTATGCACGCGCACCGACACGATGGACCCCTCCCTATCTGGGGCGCTGAAAAGTTGTTCGTAGGTCAGGTCGAACTCCCTCACGCCGTCCATACATGGGAGCACGCCGACTTATAAACGGGCAATCCTCAAAAACGGATCGCTCGCCTGATCTTACGCCGAGTGAGCGTTGGCTATTTAAACCGCGGAAACAACGCTTAAAAAGTCGCCGTGAAGGCGCGGCGTGGTCGTTGCCGCCATCATAGCGGCGGTTGCCCTCGCGCTTGCCGCCCTGGCCCTCGCCGGGCTCTACAGAGAGGCCAAGTTCTGGTCGGCTACGGAGCGCCACGAGCAGATCTGCCGCGAGGTCGACGTGGTGGTGCCCCTAAGAGGGACGCCCCCCGGCCTCGAGGAGAACCTAGCCGCCATAACGCGGCAGAGGCTCACGAACGGCGAGGCTAGGTTTGTGTTCGTTGTGGACGACGCGAGCGACCCCGCGGCGGCAGTTGCGGCGAGGTTCGGCGAGGTTATGGTCGCCGGCTCGGCGCCCGGCGCGCCCGGCAAGAGCTGGGCGCTGGCCAAGGCCCTGGAGGCCGCGCGGGGGGACTGCGTGGTGTTCGCCGACGACGATATAAGGCCGGGGCCTGGATGGCTGGAAGGCCTCACGGAGCCTCTATCCGCCTACGACGCAGCGACTACGTACCGGTGGTACGTAGGGCGGAGCCTCTGCACCAGGGCGAGGGCGGCGGTGAGCAACACGGCCTTCTCCGCCATGCAGGACCCCCGCTCCAGATTCCTCTGGGGGGGCTCCACCGCGTTGAGGAGGGACGTGGTCGAGAGGGGGAGGATAGCTGAGAGGCTTCCCCGCTACATCAGCGACGACTACGCCACCTACAGCGCCGTCAAGGAGCTGGGGGGCAAGATCTGGTTCTCCAGGAGGTCCATAGCGCCGACGCCGGACCCCCAATGTAGATGGGGCGATATGTTCAGATGGGCCGTGAGACAGGTGCTGATGGTCAAATGGTACGCGCGCCAAGGCTGGACGGTGGGCCTCGTAATATACACTTTGAACTTCGCCTTCGGCATAGCGATGCCCGCAGTAGGCCTGGCGGCCGGCGCGCCGGCGCTCGCCGTAGGCTTCTCGATACCGTTGATAAACTTAGCCAAGGACTTCATCAGAGCGAGAGGCGTGGAGAGGCACGCCGGGATTAGGACAAGGCCCTCGGAGATCTTAGCCACCTGGGCGTTGGGCAACTTCGTCATACCAGCCGTCGTGTGGACCTCGGCGTTTGTTAAGTGCGTCCACTGGAGAGGACGGAAATACTGTGAAGGCGACGCTAAGAGTCTCGCAGAGGCGGCGGCCTACCCGGCGGCCTCCGCGCACGACGACCAGATGTGAGCAATCTGGCGATTTAGAATAAAATATACGGATAGGTGGACGGAGACAACCACATCTATCGAACGCATCGAGCTCAGCCGGCCATGGAGCCGACATGCCGCACAGCCGACGTGCGGAATCGGCTACGTATGTCCGGCCGAACTGTACAGACGATAGCCGGAAAAGCTCGCTGGATGCGGGGGCCGGGATTTGAACCCGGGTCCTCCCGGCTGCTCGGGCCGGGGACCCTTTATGAGCCACGCCGTCGGCCGTCGGCGAATCCAGCCCCTAGATGACACCGGAGCCGATTTTTAAGTCTTTTGATAACTTGAGCCCGCGGCACCCGCTGGATGATTTTTAAGTGGGGGCGGATTTCTCCGTGCTGGAGCCCGCGAAGCCTTGGCGGGATCCGCAGAACTACAAACGGGCCAACTGCTGGAGGCCAAGTACGAGGCCGAACCTGCGTTGAGGTTCTTGGAGAAGGGGCTATACCGAAACGCGGCGGGCAAGGCCTTCCAGGCGTGGAGAGCCCTCCTCGCCGCTCTGACGGTCGACCGCCGGGACGAGTTGGCCGGGCGGTTCAGCGGAGTTCCAACAGGGATGGGCGCAGAGTCCAGCTGGCGGATTTCGTGACGGCCTTCATGACGACGGGGTACATGCTCGCGGTGGCGAAGGCCCTAGATGCCTCGGCCGGCACGAAGCTCTACGACCTAACCAACGCGGCGTTGAGCCTCCACGAGCTCCATTATGACGGGCTGGACAGGCCGGGCATCTACGGCAGATATCCCTTCGTCGATCTGGTGGCCGACGATGTAAAGAGGGTGCGAGCGCGGCGTTGGAGTACGTCGAGAGGCTGACCTCCTCCCAGCCTTGACGGCTCTGCTCACAACGGCTGCTGGCCTAGCCGCGCTGGCATATGGAGTCCGGCTTCATGGAGGACCAGAGGGGCGGATTCGCCGACGGCGCCGGCACTTACGCGGGGCGTTGCCCCAGGGCGCTCCAACCAGGCTGAGCTACCCCCGCCACCTTCTATGTACGTCCGGGATTTAAAGTCTTTCCCCCTGCGTCCCGCCGGCAACGCCCCTGCGTCAAACGCCCTTGGGGTAGCCGAACTTCTTAAGCGTGTCGGGCGGCTTTATCGCCAGGGCGGCGGCCCCTATGGCCACCTCGTCGTCGCCGAATTTGGCCTTCTCCAAGGCCGGCGGAGTTAACGGCGTATATTTCCTCAATCTATCCTCAACTGCCTTGAATATGTCCCAGTGGTTTAGGGCTATGGAGCCCCCGACGAGGAGGACCTCGGGGTCGTACGCCGCAGTCACCACCGCTATGCCCGCCGCGTTGACATCCAGCCAATGGTCTATGAAGGCTTGGGCCAGAGGGTCGCCCTCTCTGTAGAGCCGGAAGACGTCCTCCGACGTCCTCACTTCGGGCGGCCGCCTGCCGAGCCTCTCGGCATAGGCCCTGAAGTATCTGGGGATATTGGCCCCGCTCGCCATAGCCTCCCAATGGCCCAGGCCCCCGCAACCGCACTTGACGCCGCTGGTCAAATCTAAGACAGCGTGCCCGAGCTCGTGGGCGTTCCCCTCCTTCCCCAGCAGCAAATGGCCGTTGACCACGGCGCCTACGCCCAGGCCCGTTGACACAGTTAAATAGGCCAAATTCTCGACTCCCCAGCCGCCGAGCACGTACTCGCCCCACGCGGCGGCCACGCAGTCGTTGGCCGCATAAATCGGCTTCCTGAACCTAAGGAGAGGCTCCACGAGGGGGAATCTATTCGAGGGCGAGTTGGGGGCCGCGGTGACCCAGCCCGTCCTGAGGTCCAGCGGGCCTATCGACCCGACCCCCACCGCCTCGAAATCCCAACTCTCGGCGAGTCTGGCCGCGTCTCCGACGGGGTCCGAGCCCGTCCTCAATTTCTCGCGACGCCTCACCGAGCCGTCGCGCTCCACAAGCAATACTCTGGTCCACGTGGCCCCGACGTCTATGGCTAATATCATCGCCTTGACCTGGCCTCGACCTCCCTCTTTATTATCGAGGGCAGATCATCGACTAAGGCCCTAAGCGCTGCCTCCGCGTCGGGGGGCACGCGTTCGAGGGCCACGCCCTTACAGTCGACGTAGGCCCACTTAACCTCTAGAGACATCTCGTCGTCCTTGTATCCAGCCGAGACGAAGCCGATAAGCCAATCGTCGCCGAATTTAACGGCTATTGCCTCAGGCCTCCTCAGAGAGCCGAAGAAGCCCAGGGCCCTCCTCCTAGCCGCCTTTATGGCCTCCTCATCGCCGACGCACGTCATACGCCCACCAGGCCTCAGTTTTTTATCTATTATATGGATGCCGTATCGATGCCGTAAGGCTACGTCGGGAAAAAGCTTTTAATATCGACGGAATGTACGGCAAGGGGCCCGTAGTCTAGCGGTAGGATTGAAAGCAATTCCCTAAGGCCCGCCTCACGCGCGGGAGATCCCGGGAGGGGATTCCCCGGGAGTTCAAATCCCGGCGGGCCCATCCACCGAACTCTTCCGGCCATCGCCGGCGCAGTACGGCCGAAGAACCGCGGTGGGATCCGCATGTCGGCTGTCGTCGGTTCCACGTATCGGCTGAACTCGCTATAATCGATTCAATTCGACTAACTCACGGCGACGCCGGCCTTGAGGAGGCGGTATGAGATAGAAAAAGGGGATGTTTTTTTAGGATCTTTTCGGCGATTTCCCTCTGCCTCGACGTGCCGTTCTTCGCCTTTTCGGCGAGATAAAGCGCTACGGCCCTTCTTATTTCGCTGTCTCGCTCCGCCAGCTTTAGGAGATCCGCAGTTGCTATATATACCACGTAATAGCGGCCGGACCTCACGACGTTAGGCCTAAGTCCCATCGACTCAAGCCTCCCGGCCGTGGCGAGCGCCTTTCCGGCATCGCGGGTATAGTGCTCAGCCAGGAGTGAGCCGCCGTTACTATTAACGAGATGCAATGACATCACGATGCCCGCCACAGTCACGGCGCCTCTCCTCTGTCCGTCCTCGGCATGTGAGAACTGCTCCGTAGGGATCTCGCCGTTTTGCCCGAACGCCTCCCTAAGGACATCTATGCCCCTCTTCCTCGCCTTCAGCTTGTAGGCCGCTCTGAAGGCGTCGTCTGTGGCCAGCTTTATGTAGATCCATTTGTGGCTTTTCGATAGATCCAGCAAAACGCCGTATACGCCCGCCGCCTTCCTAAGCCTCTCGAACGCCTCCCTGCCCGTGGCGACTATGGCCTCGTATGTACTTGCGACTAAGCCCAGCCTCCGAGGCTCCTTAGCAGCAATCGACACTACATACTTTCCATATAGAATCTTATTCCACCTAGCCTTCCCATCCCCCAACCACATGGTGAACAGAGGCGCCCACTCCCCACGTCTGAGGTAGTCTGCAACGAGACTTATCGCCTCGTTCTTGCTCCACCTCTGCCTCCAGCTCCTCGCCTTACTGTACACATGAATGCTCACCCCCTGGTGTGTCAGCGTTACTGAAGCGATGTATGTGTAAACTACTCCATATCTCGTCGTAACCCAGGCGAACACCTGCCAGGGCTGTGCAGTGTGTATAACAGGTCGGCCGTCTGCTTCACCTTCGTCGCTCGCCCTCCAGCCCAGCTGGAATAGCTCAAGCCGCTCGCGCGGAAGCTTGAGTATGTCGGGAAAACGCGTCTTAGCTGTTACGCCGTGGATTAGAATACGTGGAGTGAAGTCCCCTATTACATACATCCACGTCCCGTCCGGCGCATACAGCTTGTTGCCCTCCACCCTGTAGGTGCCGTCGACAACGGCCTTGTATATCGAGGTCAGCTCGGCCTTCGCCTGCCTCTGCGCCTCCAGCAACAACCGTTTTAGCGTGTCTCTGAAGTGGAAGAGCTGTCTTCTCTCCTCCTCTGTGAGCTGGAAGGTCTCGGCGACCCTCCGCGTCGCGTATTCGACGTAGATGATCCATGCCGGGAATACCCAATCCACAGGCCCCCTCAAGACTCCATGTTTGGAAACCTGCTCAAGAACCTCCTCCACGGTCGGCGGCTCGGCCGGCCTCAAGGCCAGCTCAAGGCGGCGCCTAAGTTCGTCTACAGAGAACTTCCTCTCCATGCCTCTACTGAAGATAGCTGTTAAATTGATTCGATGCGCCGTCGCCTAGAGCCGTAGCGCATGCGGGACATCCGGCAGGTTTCGAATCCGCCGTCCGGCCCCTTCACAGCGCGTCGGCCGCTAGGCCCCCTGTCCGCCCTCGGCCGCTTTCAGGGAGTATCAAAGAGAGCCCCAACAGGGGGCTAGCCGCCTGTCAAGGCTTTCTTATGCACGCCCTGTAAGCGCTGGCGGATCCGCCGAGGGGCGGTTCAACTTATCAACGCGCCGCGGAGGCGCAGATGGAGGAGTTGGAGTTCGGGCGGTGCTACGTCGCATGTACGAACCGCTGCGCGGACGACCGCCGCAGGGACCCCGCGATGTGCCCTGGCGCCCCGGGGGCCACGGAGCGCGTTGGGCTCCGCCCCGCCGAGCGCAGGCCCGCCGACATCGACATGGAACCTATTGATATGGAGCCGGCAGACTGGGAATAGCCCCCTTTTTTCCCACACAAGACGCCGGCCCTAAGCCGAGGCGAGGAGGAGGCGCCGAAAAGGCCGTCACTATAAAGGGAAAAAGGGGAATTATTCGGGGAAGAACACCAGATCACCAAAGTTCTCAGCGCCTTCATCTCGGCGTCCAAAAACGCGTATAGGCCGCGCCTCGCGAAGGGGTCGTCCTCATCCGCCAGCATTTTGGCCATCTCCATTATCTTATCCGCCTCGTCCAATATCTCCAACGCTATTCTCCTTTTCTCCTTCCCCATTCCCTCCATACCCATAAGGCCCTCCGGCCGCAAGACGATCGGCGGCCTCGTACGCCGGGGCGGAGAGGAGACATGCCGGCGGGAGGCGCAAGTGGAACCGAGGCAGCTAGGAGGGGGCCGCAGACGTCCACGTCCGTTTCCTAGGCCTAATCGGAAACTCCAACCTTTTTATACCCCCACAACACTGGAATCATGGCCGCAAGTGGAACCGACACGCCGAGGGGGAGGCGGCGGAGGCAAATATGGAACCGATGCGCCGAAGGGAGAGACGGCGAAGGGCGCAAGTGGAACCGACACGCCGAGCATCCGGACGGCGGCTGATGCAAGTTGAACCGATCGCCAAGGTAAGGGGAAATCGATGAAGCCATGAGCACCGCCAGGAGGACTCTGTCGGGCTACAAGGCCTGCAAGAACTGCAGGCTGATAGTGCCCGAAGACGCCGCGCAGTGCCCCAACTGCGGATCCGCCGAGTTCGCCAACAACTGGCGCGGCATGCTGGCCGTCCTGGACCCCGAGAAGTCCTGTATAGCCAAGAGGCTGGGCATCTCGAGGCCCGGCGTCTACGCCCTGGAGCTGGTCGAGGAGTAGGCCCTACATCGCCTCTCGGCCTCCTTGACCCTCTCGGCCAGCCTAAAGAGCTCCGATCTGTAGGCCTCCAACTCCCTCAGCAAGAGCCTGTAGTCCATGTCGGGCAACGCCGCGTCTTCGCCCAGCGTCATGCGGACAAGGGCCGTCAATGCGCCGCCCGAGAGCTCCTCGTAGAGCTCCACGAGCCTCCTCATGCGCGACTCGAAGACGTAGTAGTCGTTCAGAACCTTGAGGACCTCCTCCGCGGTCAGGACCACGTTGCACCTCTGGGCCTCCACCAGCGTCCTTATGGCCTCGACGACGGTCTTCCCGACGGCTTTGATGAACGTTGGGCTGTTCGCCTTGGATTCAAGCAGATCTAGGGCCTCCTGGAGCTCCACTGCAGCTCCATGACGCAAATTAATATATACTCGCCGCCGGGCGGTGGTGTGTGCGGCATCTTCGGCATAACGACCGACGCCGAGGCCCCCCTCGGCGCCTTGTTGCGCAGAGCGCTCGAGAGGCTGGAGTATAGGGGGTACGACTCGGCGGGCATCGCGGTGGTGACGCCCCGCGGCATAGTGGTCAAGAAGGACGCCGGGAAGGTCGCCGAGGTTTCCCGCAGGCTCGGCTTCGACCAGATAAGAGGTAGCACCGGCGTGGCCCACACGAGGTGGGCTACCCACGGGAAGCCCAACCAAGTAAACGCCCACCCGCATGTGGACTGCACGGGCTCTATCGCCGTCGTCCACAACGGGATAATCGAGAACTACGAGGAGCTGAAGGCGGAGCTCGCGGCGAGGGGCCACGCGTTTAGAAGCGAGACGGACACCGAGGTCTTCGCCCATCTGATGGAGGAGTACGAGAGGGGCGGCTTGACCCCCTGGGAGGCCTTCAGGAAGGCCTTGTCGCGGCTGCGGGGCGCCTACGCCCTAGCCGTCGTGGACTCCAAGGAGCCCGACAAGATATTCTTCGCCCGCAACCTCTCGCCGTTGATAGTGGGGCTCGGCGAGGGCTTCAACGTGGTCGCCAGCGACATACCCACGGTGCTCGAACAGACCAAGAAGGTCCTCCCGCTGAAGGATGGGGAATACGGCTACGTCACGCCGGCCGAGGTCGTCGTGGAGCACGACGGCGTCAGGGTCGAGGTTGCCGATAGGATACACCTAATACCCTGGAGCGCCGAGCAGGCCCTCAGAGGCGGCTACCAGCACTTCATGCTGAAGGAGATACACGAACAGCCGGAGGCGCTGGCCTCGACCGTGGCCGGGCTGGAGCAGCGGCGCCTCTCGGAGGTCGCCGAGATGTTGCTGAACGCCAGGAGGGTGTACGTCGTGGGCGCCGGCACGTCGTATTACGCCGGGCTTGTCTTCCAGCTGGGCCTCGCCGAGTACAGAATCGCGGCCCTGCCCTTGATCTCCTCGGAGTATGCGACCTACGAGGGGCTTTTCGACGCAGACGACGTGGCCGTCGCCGTGTCGCAGTCGGGCGAGACCATAGATACCATCAAGGCGGCTAGGGCGATGAGGGAGAGGGGGGTAAAGGTCGTGGCGGTCACCAACGTCGTTGCGAGCACGCTGGCCAGGGAGAGCGACGCCGTGCTTTACACCAGGGCGGGGCCCGAGATAGGGGTCGCGGCCACGAAGACCTTCACCACGCAGGTCGCCCTCCTCGCCGCGCTTCACGCCCAGATCGGCAAGGCGCTGGGGGTCGACGTGGAGCCCCGCATGGACGGCTTGAAGAGACTGCCCGACGTCGCGAGGAAGGCCATAGAGCTCAACGAGGGCTCGGCCAAGGAGCTCGCCGAGAGGCTCAAGAACAGCCAAAGCGCATATTATCTGAGCAGAGGGCTCGGCATGCCGGTCGCGCTCGAGGGGGCCTTGAAGATGAAGGAGATAGCGTATATACACGCCGAGGCGTACCCCGCCGGCGAGTCCAAACACGGCCCCATAGCCCTAGTCGAGAGCAGATTCCCCGTCGTGTTCGTCTTCTCGGACCCGTCGCTCAAGGACAAACTGCTCAACAACGTGGCCGAGATGCAGGCGAGAGACGCGCTGATAATCGGCGTCGTTCCGCGCGGCGACGACGCGGCGAGGAAGCTAAGGCACGTCTTCGAGATCCCCCATCTGGACCCGTTGCTGAACGCCGCCTCGTTCGCAATACCGCTGCAGCTGCTGGCCTACTACACGGCCGTGGGGCTCGGCAGGGATCCGGACAGGCCCCGCAATCTGGCCAAGACCGTCACCGTGGAGTGACATGATAATCCCGGTCGTTGCCGCCAACGAGTACAACGAGCTCTTCAAGCCGCTCACCGGGGGCTATATAGCCGAGGCGAGGCTCGGCGGGAGGCCTCTGTACCGCTACGCCGCCGATATCCTGTGGGAGATGTTCGGCAGAGTCTACGTGGCCTCCAGGACGGCTGAAGGGGGGAGGTACGAGCCTCTCCAGGTCGATGGAAACTCGGCGGAGGACGCCGTAAGGGCCGCGGGCCAACTGTGCGCGTCGGGCGACAAGCTGCTGGTGGCGTCGGGCTCCGTGGTGACCGAGAGGGACGCGTTCAGGGCCTTGGTCGAGGCGGCGGCGTCAGCGGGGGCCGACGGCGCCGTCCTCGCCGTGCCTCTGAGGTCGCGGGGCGGTTTGGCCATAGCCATGTCCGGGGGATCTCTGGCGGGGATAGGCGGGGAGGGGCAGCTGGCCTACGGAGGAGCCGCCTTGATCCCCGGCCGCGCGGCCAAGCTCTTCGAGGGCGCCGAGTTCCCCCAGGCGCTGGCCGAGGCGGCAAGGGAGATGAAGATCGCTGTGGCCGTCTGGGGCGGGAGGTGGTTTAAGGTCGAGGAGCCAGTCGATCTGGTCGCGGCGCTGGAGCTGGTTATGCCCAACGCGACGTATATAGCGGCGGACGCCAAGATAAGCCCCACGGCTGTCATCGAGGGCCCTGTCGCCGTAGAGAGCGGGGCCGAGATAGACCACTACGCCGTGGTGAAGGGGCCTGCGTACATAGGCAGAGGCGCGTTCGTGGGCGCCCATGCCCTGATCAGGAACTTCTCCGACATAGAGGAGGGCGCCGTCGTGGGGAGCAGCGCCGAGATAACGCACAGCCTGGTCGGGCCGCGCGCCACGATAGGCAGAGGCTCCTTCGTCTCCTACAGCGTCGTGGGCGAGGGGGCCGTGCTGGAGCCCAACGTGTTGACCAAGTCCGTGCTGAGGGGCGGCAGAGGCAGGCTGAGCCCCGTGGAGGTGAGGGGCCGCGAGCTGTACAAACTGGGCGCGTTGGTAGGCAGAGGCGCCCGCGTGGACGCCGGGACGGTGCTGGAACCCGGGCAGGGCTTCGGCGTCTCGTCTCCATAAAACCGGCGGTAGAGGGCCCAGGTCATGGGGTGTCGTCTAGACTTCAGCGTGTCGGGCAACCGGCCGTGGGCTCCAGCCGTCCCTCTAGGCCTTTTGTCCCCAGATGGCGGCCGAGCCCTTCCTGCGCCAATGCCCGGGCCCGATCTCCAGGCTCTCCAGCCGTAACAGCTCTGGGGAAAAGACGGCCAGATACGAAGCCGAGGTCGATCGCAGAGTTTAAAAATTACGATGTCTAGGTGGCCTGTGAATATATCGGACACCGAGGTCGAGGTCGTCAGGCTCGTCGCGCCCCACAACGTCAACCCAATAGGCACCCTCTACGGGGGCTATATGCTCCAGTGGCTCGTAGACGCCGGGACCATAGCCGCCATGGATTTCTCCGAGTCCGACGCGGTGCTGGGGTATCTGGACCGCATGCATTTCATCGCGCCGGTCAAGGTCGGCGATATAGTCAAGTTCAGGGCCTGGATAGTCCACGTCAGGAGGTCGAGCATGACGGCGCTGGTGGAGGCCTACGTGAAGAAGCCGGAGGGCTTGTCGCTCATGCGGTCAGACCGGATATCAATTGATTCCACGTGTTAGCTGTTGTTGATTCCACATGTATTGGCTAATTCCGTCATGCCAATTCTATTAATTAATAGACAGTAATGTCAATTTTGAGGAAACGGTAAGAGTTGGAAGGGGAAAAAAGGGGATGCCTCCTTAAGATCTTTTCGGCGAGTTCCCTCTGCTTCTGCGTGCCGTTCTTGGCCTTCTCGGCGAGGTACAGCGCTACGGCCCTCCTGACGGCCTCGTCCCTCTCTGCCAACCTCAAGAGATCGGTCATAGCTATATACACCGCATAATTGGGGCCGCATCTCGTTATGTTCGGCCTAAGCCCGGCCGACTCAAGCCTCCCGGCGATGGCGAGCGCCCTCCCGGGATCACGAACATAGCGTTCAGCCCTGAGTGAACCGCTCTTGTTACTTGCCAGCTCGAAATGCATTACGATGCCCGCCACAATCACGTCGCCTCTTCTCGGTCTGTCCGCCTCAGCGTATGAGAACCGCTCCGTAGGTACTTCACCGTTGTTGCGCCCATACGTCTCCCTAAGCACGTCTATGCTCCTCTTCCTTGCCTTCAGTTTGTAGGCCGCTCTGAAGGCGTTGTCAGTTGCCAATCTTATCTCAATCCATTTGTGGGCCTTCAGCAGATCCAGCAGTTCGCCGTATGCGCCGGCCGCCTCCCTAAGCCTCTCAAACGCCTCCTTGCCAGTGGCGACCAAAGCCCTTCTGCCAAAGCCCCGCCCCAACCTCCAAGGCTCCTTAGTTGCGATCGATAGTACGTATCTACCACGTAATATCTCCCCTCGTCTACTCTCACCGTCTCCCAACCACATGGTAAGCATAGGCGTATATTCTTCATGTTTGAAGTGGTTAGCCACCAAATCTATGGCCTCCGCCTTACTCCACCTTTGCCTCCAATCCCTCGCCCTGGTCAATATTCCTATGCTTATCCCCACACGTGTTAAGTTGACTGAATAGATATACAGTCTAAGTTTTCCATATCTCACTGTTGCCCAAGCGAACAATTGCCAAGGTTGTGCAGTTTCCATGAATGGTCTACCACCATTATTTCCTTCATCGCTCGCCCTCCAGCCCAGCTGGAGTAGTTCCAGCTTTTCATACGGAAGTTTTAGCAAGTCAGGAAAGCGTGTCTTAGTTGTTACACCGTGAATTGGAACGTATGGGGTGAAGTACCCTATTACAATCCATGCCCCGTCCGGCGCGTACAGCCTGTTGCCCTCAATCCTGTAGGTGCCGTCGACGACGGCCTTGTATATCGAGGTCAGCTTGGCCTTTGTTTGCTTCCACGCCTCCAGCAACAACTGCTTCACTGCGTCCCGGAAGTGGAAGAGCTGTCTTCTCTCCTCCTCTGTGAGCTGGAACGCCTCGGCGACCCTCTGCGTCGCGTATTCTATGTATGTTATCCACGCCGGGAAGACCCAGTCCACAGGCCCCCGCAAGACTCCATGTTTGGAAACCTGCTCAAGAACCTCCTCCACGGTCGGCGGCTCGGCCGGCCTCAAGGCCGGCTCAAGGCGGCGCCTAAGTTCGTCTACAGAGAACTTCCTCTCCATGTCTCTATCGGAGGTTGCCGTT
>Ga0081534_100204_pt1 | contig 21381 bp, 36 predicted proteins | sample MonGeyMetagenome_FD_71019 | JGI IMG/M metagenome (GOLD analysis project Ga0081534, IMG submission 71019) | Hypoxic/sulfidic aquatic microbial communities from Monarch Geyser, Yellowstone National Park, USA - MG (SPAdes) v1 (version 2) | ecosystem: Environmental > Aquatic > Thermal springs > Hot...
AGAACCCCGACACCCTCCTCTCAACTACGCCCTGCGGCTGGGCCTTGAGGGCATCCTCGACGGACGTCCCTCTATACAGGATGTCGGTCAAGGCCGACGCCAGGGCCTCCGAGCCCCAGGCGCCCAGGAGGCGGACGGACGGCTGTCTGTTCACTTTCATGGGGAGAATAAATACAAGAATATTTAAGTTTTCAGTAGCCGGCCTCAGCCGGCGGGTCGTCCGCCGGCCTGCCTTGTACTATGTGCTGATCCATATCGCGGCCTTGTTCGGCGGCGTACTTCTGCACGTATTCGGCTAGGATCTTCCTTAACAAGGCGGACCTGGTGACGCCCTTCTCGCGCGCGATTATGTCCAGCGAGTCCAGCACGTGCTCGGGCAACTTGATCGTGACCGGCAGGAACCTCCTCCGGCTCCACCTGCGCGGTGGCTCTGGGAGGACGTCGCCGCACCTGAACGCCACCTTCGGCGGCCTCTGAGCGAGCTCCCTAAGCCTATCCAAAGGGACGACGTATTTGTCCACGCCCTTGACCGCCGCAATCGGGGCCAGCGCGGCCTCAAGGTAGCTACGCGCCAGCGCCGTAAGCTTGTCCATGCTCACGCCGCAGATGGCCGCAAGCGCCTTGGCCAGGCGGGCCGGCGTCACCGTGGCCGCGCTTCCATGGCCGGTCTCGGCCATCAGCCGAAAGGCCTCACCCACCCGCGAGAAGCAAGGCATGGCTGAGCTGAAGACGTCCTCGACCTCCACGTCGCGTAGGCACCATATGGCGACGATCCTATTGTTCACAGCGGTGCACAGCTGGCCTTCCTTCTTCATGCGGTGCAGGACGAGGCTGGCGTAGGACTTGCTGATCCCGAACCTGCGGGCCACGTCCACAGTAAGCGCGCATCCGCCGCGCTCCTTCAAGTAGCCCTTTATCAGCTCCTTCAGCTCGGACATACCCTTGCGCTGGCCGGGGCGCTCAGGCGGCCGGCTGGAGCTCTGAGTTCTGTTTTCATGGCTTTAACGAATTCAGATATATTTAAAATTTGCCAGCTGGTGGGCCTAGACGGAGCAGATCTGCACAACCCTCCCGTACCTCACATGGCCCACGTTCGGATAGGCCACAGCGATCGTGCCCCATCCGTCGCCCATCAGCTCCACGGTGCTTCCCGCTCCGTCTGCGGCTATGTTCTGCACCAAGAACTCCATGCCGGCGCCGGCAGAGCTGACCAACGACGAGTTCCTGAGCGCGTAAGTACTGTCGCCGGCAAGCCGATCCTCCACGGCGATGCCAGCCAGCTCGCCCACATCGAGCTTGGCCTTGATGTAGTCAATGTGCTCGCTCGTCTGCTTGAGCTCGTGCTTGAACAAGGATATGGCAGTGTTGGCGTGCAGGAAGAGCGATCGGGGAGTCCTCAGCGTGTTGATGTCGGCGAGCTCCAGCCACACCGCGCGCACATGCGGTAATAAGCACTTGTTTAAATATGATGTGTTCGGCGCAGGCCGAGCTTGAGGCCGTAAGAGGAAGGACTAGACCAGTGTTCCGACCAGCCAGCCGTCCACAACGGTCATATTCTTGGCGAAGTAGTTTCCAAACCCAAACGCCGGGCTGTAGGTCGCGCTCTCTATCCTTACGGTGAAGCTAGATCCCCCGGTCTCTATAGGCGCCTCGTTCAGCCATAGCAGGGAATAGATACATAGACTTATGGATATGAACCTAGCGACATCATGCACGCCCTCAGTACTTCTGTCATCAAAGCTGAAGGCGAGACGCCAGTAGCACTCCCGACTCCCCTCGTAGTCATTAAAGCTGAAGCCGGCGAGGAGATAGTCGGCATCAGCAAGAATGGCATCTGTGGGGAGCCTGAGGGTAACCTTGCCCAGCCTCTTCGCCCACAAGTAGTCGCTTGAGTAGTCGCTCGTCGCGAGCAAACCCCTTCCCCTCAAGCTGAACCCGAATAAGCGCATGTCTCTGCTTGCTAACCCTTTTAAACTTGTTTCCCAGTACGGCAGATGAGGTACATGAAGATGGTCTTAAAGAAGGAGTGGAACGAGGAGCTGTACAGATTCATGGCGTCAAAAGCTGGGGCATTTATCATAAGCTTTTTCTATTTATTTGGAGGAATACGACCAACGCCGCCAGGATACAAGGAGCTTTTTCTAATCTCATCGCCGCCTAAGGTTAGAGCTGTGCATATGGCCTCCGCGGAATTGACCAAATCTGGTCTATCCATCACCATGAGGTACGACATAGACGATACGAGCATGACCGACGCCTTGTTCATGGTGAGGTATGAGGTGAGCAGAGGTTCTCTGCGAGAGGAACATATAGGGCTGTTCCGCAGAGAGCAGAGGAGGCTGTATCTAGAAACCAAACAATACAGTAACGCCATAACCGCGATGGGGGTCATCGAGACAAACATGACGCAGAATGGAAGGCGGCTTGGCAGGTCAATATATGAGCTGACCAATAGAGCGGTGGAGTTCGCATCGCTGAAGCTGGTTCCCCTGCTCTGAGCGCTTCCCCCAGCGCATCTGCCGGCCGAACTGTTTAAATCTTGGCTTCAGCCCCACATGTGAGATCCTTCTGGTTATCCATAAGGCGGAGCGCTAGGGAGCACAGCGAGATGTACTACCTCTGGGCGTTGCCGACCGCGTCCTTGAACGTGTCCTCGTTCTCCCTGGAATTCGATAGGAGGGTACTCCTCCTCGGATCCTCCATGCTGGGTCTGGGAGTGATAGGCTTGTCGTCTGGCGAGATCTTGAAGAGGGGCGGCAGGGTGCTGAACATCTACCAAGAGTTCATGGTGTCCGGCGTGAGCGCAAGCGTAGGCTTGATCTACATGGTGTTCGAGCACGAGATGTACCAGCCGCAACAAGGCCCATCGAGCGGGCTGGCGAGCGGCTCCAAGCCGTACCGCTATGAACAGGAGACGCTGTACCTATCCGCCGACATATACGGAAACACGGCGCTCGTGAAGCAGAAGGTCGAGTCCAACGTGGCGCACGGGCGGATCGGCCCGGTAGCGTTCGAGGGCACCAAGGGCGAAATAACCCTCCACTCGATAAAGCTGGTTCCACTGCTCTGAGCTTATGGGAGGATGGCATGCATCGCCATAAGCGTGTATACGTTTCCCACAGCCTCGACAGTCCCGTCTAGATCGTTCAAGCTCCAGCTGTACGAGAAGTTATAGTGCGGCGCTACCATATTGCTGACCGATGGAATCCTTAACCAGAGCACCTTCCGCCGACCTAACGATGAGGTGCCTATGAGCAACGACTCATCGACTACGCCTGTTATACTGCCGATCTCATATACGCTTTCCTTGAACATCATCCTCAGCCGGCCCAAGTGCGGCTCTCCGGACATTAATCGGCTCTCGTCGTGCAAACGCCCATGGAAGAAGACGGTTCTTACTGAGTTCCATAGCTCAAGCGCCCTATATCTATTGTACTCCGACAACAAGCCGTGTGGGGACGCTTCATACCTATAGGATACCCAAAACTTCACTAAGCCTAATAAATCCGAAGTCAGCACATCTGTGTCGTAGAAAAGCACATCACCGGCCGTTCTAAATCTCGACCCGGCCAAACCCATAGAAACAAACCTGGTCATGCTGGCTCATGTCCATCATTTAAAATTTGTGGAGACGCGGATGCCGACTCCACCTGACGCGGTTCAACTTCTCCTCATCCTCTTTCCACAGCTCAACCTTCAACAAGAGAAATACGCCATCTAGGAGCCCCATCTCTCGGCCTCCAGATTGCCGGAGCTCTAGGAAACGCAGAAGGACAGCACCGGCGATAGAGAGAGAATGGTTTTAAAGTGTGGCTTGGTCGCCGCCATGAGGGTGATCGAGCCGCTTGCTTATTTTTCAAAGAACTCCTTCGATCTAGGATCCATAGAGGCTATGCGATTCGAGCTTGTCGAAGCGAGGTTCATCATCTACGCGTCGTCGGAAATGGTCTTCAGCTTCTCCGATTCAAGCTCCTATTTTTCTTATGTGCTTTCTGCGTACAAGGACTTCATCCTCAGAAGCAGAACCGACGTCGCCAGCGCCATCGAGCTGAAGCTCTACGACGCACTCAGCGGCGTGGACAGAATGGCCGAGACCTCGCACATCCTGAAGACCAGCGACGCCGTAGATAGGAACGACAGGAGAAGGGAGGTTCTGTTCGCCTTGCCGAGCGTCGCCGCCCCGCAAGGCGAAGACATATTGGCTGGCTTCCACCGGCTGGCGGTCGAAGGCGAGGGGCCGACGACGACCGGCGCGGTGAACCTCGCTGAGCAGACGCCTATGCCTCTGGTTTGATGCTGAGGGAGACATCGGCGCCGCCTGCGGATCCGCCCTAAAGCAGGGGAACTATCTTGGCCGTCTTGACGGATATGACGCCGCGGACGTCATCCCTCACCGTCTGGCCGGCTTGGACGGCGTTGGTCTCGACCTCGCGCTTCACGCTTGACTCGCTCTTGAAGAGATCGTTTGCGACATAATACGCCGTCCGTTCATAGCGGAACGGCTCGGTCGGGAGAACCTGGCGCCAGGAGTACTCTTTATAGCCATACTCAACGTAGAACAGATCACTGCGCTCCGACCCCTCGACTACGGCGAAGTCGAGGTAGACTTCCAGCACAGCTTTTTCCTTAACGCCTCTTCTCCTCTCTGTGTGCTCCTTCTTGTGCATGAGGACCTCAATTGTCGGAGTCATGCCGATGCCGGACGCCAGCAATACAAGCATGTAGTTCAGGAGAAATATATTGTTCACGAAGAGGGTTATCAAGAAGCGCGTGCCGAAATAGCAGTTAGCATAGCTCTCGTTCTGGTAATATCCTTGGCCCTTGCCAAACAGGAACTCCAGCTCGAAGAACCTCACGTACGGCTGGCGGCGCCATTTTTAAACGGTTCGGCCGGCTTGATCCCGCTCATGGAGCGCAACAGTTAAAAATAGGTGTTTTTCTAGATACCATGAAGATCCACATCACGGGCGTGGCCGGCGCGGTGGGAAGCGCGCTGGCCAAGATCCTAACGGAAAAGGGGTACGACGTGCAGGGGAACGACGTGGCGAGGATAGATGAGGCGTGGAGGCTCCGCGGAGTCGAGCTCAAGTACATATGGCGCGCCACGGAGGATCTCTCCGCAGAGGACTTGAGCGGTGTAGATCTGATCATAGATGCCGGCTTGGCCGTCCCGGACAGGCCGCTCGGCACGGCGTCCCCAATGCACACTATGATGGGGAACCTCATCCCTCCGCTGAGGTTGCTGGAGCTGGCCAGGCGCCTGGATAGGCGGCCGATGCTCATCTACCTATCCTCCTTCAACTCGCTGTATGGATGGGGCGACAGGAAGTACTTCGAGGGCCTGCCTCCCAACCCAAGCACGGTGTACGGGTGGACAAAGGCGGCGGCTGAGCTGTTGTATATGGCGTACAAGAGGAGCTTCGGGGTTTCGGTGGTTATAACGAGGGTCGGCTCGGCGTATGGCCCAGGCGGAAGAGCCGACGAGCTACCCCATAAGCTTATACTCTACGGGCTGATGGACAAGACGTTCCGTCTGCGCAGTCCCAGAGCGGTTAGGGCTTGGACGTATATTGAGGACGTCCTCAACTTCTACACGACGCTTGTGGACTTCATCGACGGAGGAAATAGGTGCGAGGTAGTAGGGAACGTGTTCCACGTAGCGGGCGCCAAGGACAGGAAGACCGTGGCGAACATGGAGCTGGCGGAGACGGTCGCGCACATAGTTCCACTGCGCTACGCGTTCTCGGAGGATGAGTACGAACCCGGCGAGGGGAACAAGGCCAACCCGCTTAAGTTCGACTACAGCACAGAGCTGGCCGAGAATATGTTCGGGTGGAGGCCGGAGCACACCTTGGAGGAGGGGCTGAGGAAGACCGCCGACTGGTTCAAGGAGCACCTGCGCCTGTACACGTAGCGCTCACCCCATCGCTTTTTATGTGAGGATAGCCGTATGTTGTCCGCTTCTCCGCATCCCGATGAACCACCCAATGGGAATCCCCGTCCTAAAGGACGGGGAGGAGATCAGAGCCTATAAATGTGAGAGCCCTTGGACTGAACTATATGGGGACAAGCACGGGGGACTACGGCTATTTGGAGGGTCCGCCCGTCTCCTTCGAGGGTTCCTCCTTCAGCCTCTCCGATGGAACGCTTAGGCTGAGATCCTCCTGCAGGATGGGGAGGATGGCCGTGGACCTCAGATATGAGGCGGCGTTTAACGAGGGGGAGGACGCCGAAGAGGTGGTTTTCTATCCGTGGTTCTCGATGATCGACGCGGTCGAAGACAGCCTGCTGATCATAGGGTTTAAGCAGGAGAGATACTTCACACATCCGATCTCCCCAAGGGGGCCGTCCTTCCGCTATGGACTGACGGTGTATAACCTGTCCGCCGATCCGTACGGAAACGCGGCGTCGATCCGGCGCTTGATCGAGTCCGGCGCGGCGGGAGGTACGTCGGTGAACGACGAGGAGATCTATTTGTTATCGGTTAGAACGCTCAAGGTCGTAGCCCTCGTATGATCTCAGGGGCGCCTAAGGATGTAGGGGCAAGCGTTGCGGCCCACGCTTTTAAATTGGTCGGCTAGATCCTATGGTGCGTTTGGTGGAGCCGACTTTATGGGTGAACCTCTCCAAAGGATTCAAGGTTTCCCAGTATGAGGTTTGGTTAGAACAGTTCGATCCTAAGTTCTTCAGCAGATTTACGGAGGAATTCCTAATGCCGCATTATTCATTGTCGAGATATCAGTGGGGCGTGACGTCCTTGAAGCCGAAAATCCTTATCAAGATGGCGGATGTCTACAAAAGGCTGGATGAAGGCGTGCAAATACAAAAATACAGAAGCTTCGAGCTTTTTCCGCTCGGCTTGGAGAAGAGCGATCGGTCTGAAGCGTCGTCGCAGATGTACGAAGTGGAATACTCGGCTCTGGAGCACTTCGACATAGGTTACCTCCAGATCAGCGTCGGGCGGCGCATAGAACGATTCGGGTACATCATCCCCTCCGAGGTACAGCCCCTTCTGCTGGTCTAAAATTAACGATCCTCATCCTAAATGGGGAGATAGGCCAACACATTAAAAACCGCGCCATCTGTAGCCTGTGAGGATCATAGAGCTGGCGTATTGGAGGAGAGGGTTGGCTGACCCCACGGAGGTCTTCATAGAAGCGCCGAAAATTTATACGCTGTTTTTAGGGGCGATTAATCAACAAGGCGGGGCGGCCGCGACAGCGCGGTCGCCTGTTATATCGCACACCGCGTCGCCCAAGTCGCCGCAATTATGCGCATGTAGCGAACCATGATCATCTTCGTCCCGGATCCCATCTCCTCCCCCGCCCTCAAGTTCGGTCTCCTTGCAACTCTGTCGTATCCCACGTATCGGCGCGCAGAACTGCTGATGGTGGACGTCGGAAAGAGGGCGGCGCAGATCGGCGTATCGATACACGACTACTACAAATTCGCATGGCGGACGGCGGCGCAGACGGGCGCGGCGGAGGTGAGGGTCGTGTTCCCCGACGCCTTCTGCGACCCCGCAAGGACGCGCGAGCTGTTCTACCAGTTCCTGCGCATGACGCGCAGGCACGGCTGGCTGAAGATGTACGTCGCCCACAACTTCTGGGAGGTCTACGACCCGCCTCCTGAGGCGGATATCATCGCGCTTCCCGCTAGACAGCAGTGCGGTGTAAGTTGTAGCAAGTCGCCCGAGACGTGCGCGGCGAGGATCATCAACTTCCTTGCGTCGCGCGTCGAGGACAGGCCGATACACCTCCTCGGCCCTGCGCTGAGGACCCTCCGCCTGGTGATAGCGTCTCGTTGGTCGTTCGCCTCATTTGACACGACCGCCTACAGACAAGCTGTCGATGCCGAAATGAAAAGGATCATAAACGGCAAACGCTATATCGAGCGTAGTATAAACGACGTCGCCGCTAGTACGTTCTTACACCGTTGGCTGGAGAGGGCTGGCCTGCTGAAAAATGGCTAGGTTTGCATTAGAGGATTCCGCCCTTATGAGCAGGTAAAGTTGCAGGTCACGTTGGATAATTTCATCTTTCCATATGGCAAGGAATGTCAGGGTAGTTGCATGCTGTAACGGCGGCCTTAGGCCGACGGCCCTTTTCCGCATTTCTGTTTTACTATAGTTGAGCGCCTTTCTGCCGTGTTATCTGGATCCCCCTCCTCTGAGCTGAACGCCAAATGCCCATACGAGATGCGCCAGTTGCCGCCGGCCTAAATGCATCCATAAGCTGTTAAAAAGCTCGGCCGCCGCCCATACGTGAGGTTCATTGATCTGCTCTATTGGCTGGAAGAGTGGAGAAACAGTAGAAGGCATACGCTGGCTCTTCCCATCTCGCTGGTCTTAAAATCGTCTTCGTTCTACATTTCGTTTCCGAATACAAACGCCGTCCTCTCTTTGAGGTCTTCCGGATTTGACGTCAGCTCAGTGCCATTGAAGGGGAGGCATGATAAGTTATACATACATGTAAAAGACATCTACGAAAGAGAAAACGCTACGATCAGAGTAGGCACAAATAATAAGAAAAATGCAAAGATGTCGGGCTATCTTGATATCGAGATAGATGTATCCCTTATTCGCGGCGCCAGCCGCGAGTTGACCCTAGCGGAGTTCTATCGAGGAAGTCATCCTAGAAGCGACTCCTCTTTTAGCCCCTTTCGTGAAATGCTGACATACGTCCAGTTTGTCGATTTCTATCATGAAGTAATCTATCATGAAGTAAAAAGAATAGACCGAGAAGAGGCAGACACGGCACAGGAGAGACGGGCTGTTCCGATGCTGGTGGAAACCAACGGAGAGATAATAGACGAAGCCCTAAAGATAACCCCCTTGCTCTGACTGTAAGCCAATAGGGCAAGGCAATCAAAATTAAAAAGCTCGGCCGCCGCCCATACGTGAGGGCGGTGGAGCTTGACTGGTGGATGAAGAAGGGTCGCTCTAGTACTGTGAGCAAGTTCGAAGTAATGGAACCGTCGTTGTCGTCATTCTACTTGGCCTCGTTCGACTTCATGGGGAGCATTTTCTTGGCGACCTCAAAGCCAAATATTGTCGTTATGTCGGTGCATAGCCGCTATGAGAGGTCCGCAAGCGCCAAGGCCGGCAGAAACGTAGAGGAGACCATATCTTCCAGAAAGTTTCTGGACTACACGACAAAAGATTATCCAGTAAGGGTTGAGCTAACTTTCGTGACGTACATCGGGGTTAAGTATCCCAAAGACCAAAGCTCCCCTAAAGGGCTGTTCCGCATAAAGTACACAGAGTATTCCTATTATGTTACTCTCTACGAAAACTCGATCAAGATATACCACGAGCTTGAGACGAACATGACGGACAAGGGGCGGCGAAGCGACGTGATTATGTACAGCGACTTCACCAGCCATATAAGTGTTGTAGAGCCTAAGCTGGCTCCTCTGTTATGACCAATAGCACGGCAAGCCTACAGCAGAAGCGCAGGGATGGCCAGCAACGGATGCCCCAGTCCAGAGGCTACGCGGAAGCCTCCCTCGTAGTACCAATTGTAGGCGAAGCCCAGATAACCGCTCATCTGAGTGATGGACACCAGGAGGAGGGAAGTCGATCCGCGGGCGCCCTCTAGGTGGGGGTTCTCGATAGCCTCGACCCTGCTTTCGGCGGCATTCACAACGAACCTGCTCTCCCTGCTCCCAACCCTCTGCTTGCCAAGTCGCAGACCCTTGGGGATCAGCATCTCGTCGTATAGAAGCATATCCTCTAGGTACATTTCAGCGGAGAAAAAGAGCGCCACGTACACCCAGTGCCCGTACACCATGGCTGAGGATATATGCGAGATCGGCACGACCCCCTCGGTGAAGGACGCATACCCCTTTCCATCCTGCGCCTCAGCGGACGCGGTCATCTCCACGAACCTCGCTGATGAGACCATGTGGCGATCCTTAGCCCAGCTTTTAAGCCTTCCAAGGTGCAATACAGACGGCCCAGGATGGAGCGCCTATCTCAGTAGGCTCAAACGAGGAGCGGCGAAAGCGCCATCATCGGATGCACGAACCCCGAGAAGGAGGTGATCCCTCGCCTCGCCTTCTCCCACTTGTAGCCGAACCCGGATGTCCTCAGCTCTTCAGTCATGGACGTGAAGACTAGATCCGCCGTCCTGCGCTGGCCTACAGCATGAATAATTGTATATACGTTGATAAGAGGCAACATGCTAAAGTTATTCTTCATCGATAAAATTCTAAGATGGTTTAAAAACAGCCACACGGGAGCCAGATCCACCTCGTCGGAAAGCTCGAAGTCCGCATTCCAATAGAAGCGTCCATAAAGGCTAATATAATCCCTTGCGTTCTGCACAGATAACCAGAAAATATGTGGAATAAATGTTAGATCTTTATTGAATACAGTCTCCCCGCCTCTGCCATGCAGATCCTGGAATATATCCATATCGACGAACCTTAAGGTGCCCCAGAGCTCGCTGGCCATATGCTCCTCCCCCCAAGACTTTTTAAGTCTGAGGATCCGACAATAGGCGCCGCATATCCAAGCCGCAGAGGCCGCATCGCCGCCCACTATGCTTTTAAGTCTGCGCCCGCCTCTCTCCATGGTCGCCTGTGAAACTAACTATCCATCGGTCAGATCATGTACAACCGAGAACTCCAAGCTGTTCTACTTCTTCAGGCTGAGGGAGGTGGTTCCTAGGGAGGCATACCTGGCCGCCCTTAAGGCCGTCTCCCCTAGGGATGGGGAGGCGATCTTCGGCGGCTTCGGGGTCTACCTCCTGGGACTGAGGGAGATAGGAGTACACGACATAGACATCGCCACGGACTCCCCCAGGTGCATGGGCAGGTGCGTGGAGCAGGAAGACGGCATAGCGGTCTCAGAGGTGGACAAGATCGCGGTGAAGATGTATGCGTGGAACCGCACCCTCCTTGAGAGGGAGGATCTGGTGCCGGTGGAGTTGCCCTTCGGCCGGGTTCGGGCCGCCTCAATAGAGAGCGCTATAGCCTGGTGGATACAGCGCATCCTCAGCTTCCTCATCAGTCCGAACAAGGGGGAGGAGCTCAGGGCGTACAAGTCCCTGGCAGAGCTGGCGTACATGTGGCTGGCAAGCTCCAAGGACGTGGACAAGGTGGCCCGGTACATACATAAGTACTCGGCCAAGGTCGAGGGGTACTCGCGGTTCCCCCAGGCGGCTCAAGGGATGCTCGACGGCGCCTGCTTCCTCTTCTACGACCACTTCGGCTCGTCGGTAGGCGCTTGCAAGGACGCCATAAGGGAGATCGCGGGCCTCTTCTGAGGAACGTTTAAATCCCGCCATTTTTCCTAGCTCCGTGAGGGTGCAGTTCGTGGTGCCGGACGTCTACTGCCGCTCGCTCAGCCCGGAGCTCGGGATCGTGCTATTAACAAGCGACGTCTATATGGCGGAGCACCAGGTGCAGGGCAGAGCCGTGGCCTGCGGCGCCAACCCGCTGGCCAAGTGCGTGGAGATGGCCGTAGCGATGCTGAAGCTCAACGACCCCGACGTTATTCCCGTGGTGGTCCATCCGTCGTGCCAAGAGCTCAAGGAGAGGATCCCCTTCAAGCACGTCTGCGTCCAGCCGGAGGCCTTCCCCTGCCCCCTCAATGCTTAGGCTCTTCGGCTTGGAGGTAGCCGCGAACCGGAAATGCGCGGAGAGGTATGAGGCCGAGACCGGCGGGAGGTGCTTCGAGTCGTCCTTCCCATTGATGAGGTGGGAAGGAAGGAAGGCGGACTACGTGCCGGGCTATATATGCATAAGCGGCAGATCTGCCGAGCCGATGGATCCGGTGAGGCTGTTCAGGGAGGCCTTGAGGCTGGGCTTCAAGGCCATACCTATCGAGTCGCTTGTCGCCGTGGCCGAGAAGCTCGGCCCTTTGGAGAGGCTCGCGGAAATAGCTGGAGGCTACACCCTCCTAGACGTAGATACGGGAGACGTAGCGGTGATCCTCGCAGATGGGAGGGTCAGGTGCAGAGCCGAGGTCAAGGCGGACAAGGGCCTCCTGAACGCGCTGTATATGCTGTACGTACAGCACTACGCATCGATGAGGCGCGGGGAGTTGCTTGCGGGCAGATTGAGCTTTTAATTAGCACCCAAGTCCGTCTGTGCGGATCGTTGAGCTTGAGCTCTTAAAGGAGGTTATTCTAAGGAGATTTTATACAAAAACCGGCCTGCTTCTTAGGCATAACTTGGGCTCGCCTGTGTTCTTCCACTACATTAGCTTCGCCGACTACATCGGCTCCACCATAGAGCTGTTTTCGCCGAAAGACGGCAAACTGATGATCCTCTATTCTTCGGTGATGAACAACAGAGAGATGCTTGCAAGGCTTAAAATCGAAGATGCAGGCACCTTCAAGGACTTAAGCTCCATCAGGAGTTGGGGTGTAGAGAAGTCCCAGAACAAGATCTTAGTCAAAACCTTCAAGCAAGACGTTCTTAGGCGGTGGTTGCTCGAAGGAATCTATGAGCTGTCGAGCGATCTATATGGCTGGGTGAATATAGGCCTCGTCAGCGAGGTGGACGAATCCCGCGGAATGGATATGGTCGAAAGATCTTTGGAATCGCAACCCCTCTCGCCTCCCCTATTGGTCTAGGGCTGAGCGGCGCCTAAAACCTTTAATTAGCTCCCAGATCCTCTCGTGCGGGTTGTCGAGCAGATCGTCGAGCTTGAGCCCCACAAGGAGGAGAAAAGCACAAGGATCAGAATATCTCTGAGCCGCGCCCAAGGCTCCCCGCTATTCTTTCAGAACATCCGCTACTACGGCTCTGCGGCGGAGCTGTATATACTAAGTTATACGCTGATGTATCTCCGCACCTCGATGCTAAGGGCTGAGCTGACGGAGCTCCCCTCGGAGATAGAGGACGACGGGCTCGTCAAGGATCTCTCCTACGATAGGGATTGGTACAACCTATTCCAGTTCTCGAACGAGTTCTCGTCCCTCTCGTCCAGGCCTGGGATCTACAGCCATCGCCGCTTGGTCAAGACCACCTATAATCTGTCCGACCCGAGGTATGGCGATATGAGCGTGTACTTCTCCAGAGAGGAGCAGGTGGGTGAATACGAAAGGGAAGAAGTGGAGGGAAGCTTGGAGCCGCCGTTCCTCATGCTCCCGCACATCCCCTAGAGCAGGAGGAATGGCGATAGGAACCCAAGATCCAGAGTTGAGCTCACCGAGCGCCTTTCGTCCACCGAGATGACGCCCAAGTCGACGGCCGTGTAGTCCTCGCTCTTGATGGTTATGTACTGCTCATATAGGCCCTTCATGATGCGCTGGTAGGGATCGGAGCCATTTGCGCCGGCCGCCATTGGGCGCCTCTTCAGCCTGTTCAGCGCCTCGCCCGCCGACTTGGCCATCTCCCTGTCTATCCGGAGGTCGCCGATCGAGCCCAGGTCGGATAAGCTCTCCCTCGGCCGCTGGAGCTTGCTCGTGCCGCAGAAGAGGAGTTTTGCAGGGCGGTGGAGGAGGGCCGTACGATGGTAGACGTGCAGGACTGCAGACAGCTCCTCCTCAAGGACGTTGTAGAAGGTCAGCCCGTATACGCCGCCGCCCCAGCTGAGCACTAAGACCCTATCCTTGATACCGCCCGACTTGTTGACGTGTTCGTTCAAGCTGAGCTCAAGAACCCGCACGGTGTGCCGCTTGAGCATATTTATAAAAGCTGGCATAGCTATAGCCGTGAGGTTCACCGCAGTGGGCCCGCAGGTCTCGGAGCTGAGATATGCGGCCGCACGGAGGAAGGCGACGCTGTTCATCACGGTGCTTGATGCCGCATTAACCGAAAGCATATATGAAGGGGTGCACCAGATCTTGCTCACAGATAGGGATATGCCTTCATCACGGCTCTTGATCTCAGCCGCGGCGGCGTATTCGCACATCAGCACAGCACTGCGCGACCTGCTCCGCGTCCCGAGCAAGGCCAAGGAGGAGCTGAACCGCAGTATAACCATGGGTATGCTGACGTACCTAACGAACGATTCCAAGGATGCCAATGACCTGCGCACAGTAGTGGACGCCGGTACCTTCGTAGGCTGGCCGTCGGTTTTGATCCAGCGAGAGATCCGCGGCGCGGTCAGCAGGATATATTATTCTGACGTCTTCATCTACGCCCCTGAGTTCGCGACCTTGTTCTAGCGTTAGAGCACCAGCAAAGGCCAAGCGACAGGTATGAAGATACTGCCCTCATCCTTGTCGATATCCCCGCCGGAGCGTGGCGCAGATCTGGCGGAGACTAGCTTGGCGGAGATCGCCGCCACGTAGAACGCCGTCTCGGTGAATTCCACCACGTTGGAGGCCTTGGGCGTCTCGACACCATCGTACGCCCTATAGCCGTACGCGATAGATCTGCGCACGACCTTGCCAGGCCCGCCGCTGATGACCTCGCTTATAAACATATTATTGCTGAAATGGACGCCCGCCGCTATCCGCACGTAGGGGGTCGCTCCAACGAGCACAGACCCATAGCGCTGGCCGCCTAACAGCGTCATGTTGAGCAAGCTCCCTTCCCATCTGTAGTCGGTGCCGTCGAACTCCAAAAAGCGCCTGACGGCCCTCCTTCCATAAATGTCCTCCACCCTCTCCTTCACCGTGATCAGCCCCAACGTGAGGAGGCGCACAGCGGTCTGTGCGGCCAATTTAAAATATACTTACCTTGAGGGGCGGCGCTTGTCGCTCATTTTTGTCAATCGTTCAAATGAGAAGCGGCGAAAGCACAACCGTCGGACGCACATATCCCGATGAGGCGGTCTTTATCTTTGCCTTCTTCCGTCTATAGCCGAGCTCGTATCTCGCCTTCGGCTCCGCCGTGGTCTCAAGGACTATGTCGGCCGATTTGAGCAAACCTGCGGCGTGAAGGGCCGTACGCGCCTCCATAAACCGCGCAATACTAATCTTATCTTTCCTTGACACAACTCTAAGACGGTTCAAGGACAGCCGCGTCTTGGTCAAGCCCGACTCATCGATAAACCGGCAGTTTATGTCATGTCTAAACTGGCCCTCAAGATTTTCACGACCCGATTTTTTTTCTAAGAACCAGAAAGGACATGGAAAAAATAGAAAGTCAATATCTGATACCATTGCCTTGCCATTGTGCCACAGGATTTGAAATATATACATTCTGGCGAGCCTTAATTGGTTGTAGGGCTGGTCGGCCACATGTCCCTACTGCCAACTCCTTTTAAGCATTTACAGATGGCGAAAAGCCTCGCCCTTCAGGGCGGGCGGTCGCCAGCGGCATCAGCCGATAATTATTTCCGCCAGCGGGGTTGGGGCGCGGGTTCACCGTCGCCAAAGCTTTTAATTGTCGCTTAGATCCATCCGTGCGGATTGCGGAGCTTGAGCTCTCCAAGGCAAAAAGTATTTTTTCCACGAACAGTGTATATTTTGAGCACAGCGATACCTCTCCAGCATTCAAGCAACTTATCCGCTTCGACGGGACGGTGTTAGTACAGCTGAGCGGGCAGTGGCATACATTAATATATTTCCTTTCAAATATGAAGAAGGTAGAAAGGGCTACGCCTTCTGTTGTAGAAGACGAAGAGACTAACCGAGTCCTTGATATCTCCTATGAGAGGCTTCTGCGTTATCAAGAATTCGAAAACAAGACGACCACCGCTGTGGCCTTCGAGCCATGCGTCATGCGCGGGCACCGATTGGTAGAAGCCAGCTATAAGATACTGACCTCCTCCCCGCCCTAAAGGGCTCCCTTAGGGCGGCTCATAGGCGCCCTCGCCCGGCCTTCACCGGCCCCTCGGGCCGGGGTCATGGAGCTACCCGGGTCAGCACCGCGGGTCACACGCCCCCTTTCGGGGCTGATGAAAGAAACGTCTGCCTTTTAAAACTTTTACCATCCCCGCCCTGAAGGGCGAGGCTTTCCGTCATTTGTAACTCCGCTAACTACCGATATTATTATAATCCTCATAGAAAGCGCAAAGAAGGAGGGGATTGTGGGGCCGCCGTTCCTCATGCTACCGTACATTCTCTAGGTTATGATGCCTAGATACCGCACGCCGTACCCCCTGCCCTTAGCGCCGGCGGCCTTATGGAGTTTCCTCATCCTATTTCTGACTTTATAGATTGTGTTCCTCCTTTCTACCCGAAGCCCGCCCGCCGAGACCAAATCCGATAGGTCTTCCTCTAGTAGAACTTCGGTCACGCTAATCATGTGAAGGAGGAGCCTAGCACCGGTGATATAGAAAGGTGTGTTCAGGTTGAAGATCAGCAAGTCCACCGCAGATCCGCTGAAGGAGAGGGCCATATATACGTCGCCGTTCACGCCGAGCGTCAAAAAACTCCCATTGATCCCGTCGATAATCCTGGCCTCTCTTTTCAGCTCGAACTCAATAAACCTCATGCCGTGCCGCCTGGGCGCATTTTAAAAAGTTCGGCATAGCTAACGCCATGAGGTTCATCGCTGTGGGCCAGCAGATATCGGAGCTGAGATCCGCGGCGCCGCTGGCAGGATATACTACTCGGACGCCTACGTCCACACAGAGCCGGCAATCCTGCCTTGGCGTTCAACTCAGCAACAGCGGTTGTACCTCTGAAGGGAATAGCTGGCCTAACAGCTCAACACGCCAACTTCCAGCTATGGAGGAGTAGCGCACCCGGAATGGCGACCCATAGCCGAGGCCGATGACGCGCAAGTGCAGGTACCCGCCGCCGCGGGGCTGTGCCACGGACACATCCATAGAATACGGGCCTTCAGCACGTACCTCGCTTTTCCTGGCGGCTCCACTACCGGTGCTCCTATCGTCGTCTTCGGCAACGATGAAGGCATCTCCGCGGACTGATGCGTCGCAGAGAAGGTAGTTTCTTAACAGACCTGCACCTGACATATTGACGCCGTCGTAATAGCCTAAGAACTTCCCCTCGCTCATGGCCAGCTCGACGAAAACCTTGTTAAACCCAAAGTTCCTCAGCATCTCCACGCTCAGCAAAGCGAAGCGCATGCCCTATCCGCGGAACTTGTTTTAAACGGTTCCCGACGAACCCCACGTCTAACGACCAGACAATCCGGCCTAGACCACCAGAAGGGGTTGCACCCCGTAGACGATGAAGCTTCGCTGTTTCGCTTCAAGATAGTACTCTATGCCGAAAGAATAGAGATATGAAGACTCCACGAAGACTACATGGCTGGGCGTCCTAAGCATCTCCGAAGAGCGAGAGCCCCTCTTAGCCAGCTCGATGATCCTGTTGGTTATAGGCGATGATCCGCCATTTGGCTTGTTAGCGGCGTCTTCTATTTTGAGCTCCCCACCTCCGCCAACCTCCGCTCTGCAATACAAATGGAGAAGCGCACTAAATTCCGTATACGCATAGACCTCCCTATAATTGCCGCCAACCCTTCCCTCCACCACATCAAACTCGACGTAGAAGCCACGATTAGGGCTACCCTTTTTCGTGTCCGGCACAGCCATGCGCACGTCCTGATTGATAGGACTGTTTAAAAGTATAGTCTAAGGGCCCTCCAGACTAGCTCTTAAATAGAGGGCGATGGACAAGCATGAGGTTCATGAACGGCGGGGCGGACATCCTGCGCCACAAGGCAGGGCGCATCTGGAGCGACAAGATCTCCCTTTCGCCGGACGCATTCGAGATGGACTACGACCACATGCTCGACCGCTTGGACATCAGATTAGGGGACACGGAGACGTCGCTGAAGTGCTCGCTCGACGCGGCGGCCAGCATAATCCAAGATTTCGAAGACGAACTCCGCGGCATTGCTCCGCTCATTCTATTTCAATTATTCTACTTCTTTTTCGAGAGCAAGCCAGCTCCAATATACCGCAGAGAAAGAAGGGGGTTTGTGCTCTCAAGCGACGGCCAGCCGCCCCAGCAAGGAATTACGTCATGGGAGGATCTCATGCCGGCTCCCTCCAAGTTTGAGGTGGTTCTGTATGAGGGCGATGAAAGCGGCGGGGCGGGAACGATAGTGGTGTACACCTCCATGTCTGCAGTGTTGCTCTGATTAAAGATCACAACATAAAAATGGACTTGAGGCGCACGCCCGGAGCGGTTTAAGCAGTGGGCCGTAGGCCACCGTGCATTTCCCTTACTGTGTCGAAGCCCAGCTCTATGGGGCGCATGCTGGGTTGACCTCGCCAAAAAAATGGGCTGGCGGCAAAACAAGGGGCCGCGTCTAGGCTAGAAATGGATGCATTTCCACGTAGACATACACATCTGGATAGTATATCCCGCCGGAAGTCGGCTCTATCTTAACCTGAGCCGTCGCCAATTTCGGGTAGCTACCGACCGTTACAGATATGTCTGTCTCTCCTTCCGCAAGCCTTTTGCTGTCTTGTTCTTCGGAGAGGAAGGATCGAAAGCTGATATCCATGGAGCGGGAATGCCGCCCCCCTCCTGCCCCAGCCTTGTCGCTTATCGTCATTATGGTTGGGTTGGAGCACTCAGTGTATATTGCCATGTATTCCTTCGCGCCCTTGAGCAGGACCTCCAGAGGCCCTTCGCGCTCCCACATCGCATTTTCGGTTTCCCTGAACGAGACGTCCAAGGCCTCGATGGTTAGATTGATCAGCTCCGACTCAGGTTGGCGCATCTTTGCCGCTCGCGGGCCCACTGCGATCGCCCTCACGTAGCGCTACCCATATATTTTAAATATTTTGGCGGCGGCCGCCGCGCATTTCCCTCATGCCAAGAGCATCGGTTGCTGTTCGTAGCTGATCGAAGAGCTGATGACCTTTCTGCGCTCCTTAACCGCATAAAGGAAGTGGGCGGCAGAGCCGGCGCTACTACGCCTGCGGAGCTCGGTGGGAGAAAGCGCTATCTCGAACCTGTTACCGGCAGAGGTATAGACTATACGCTTGTACAGGACATTTGGCGGATATGCCGACGAATACTGCTCCCTATCTAAGTACAGCTCCCTTAATAGGAGCGCCTCTTGCGAACGGGACGAGAGCTCGGCCGCATCAACTGTCCGCAACAGCTCAATCCTCTCGGCGCCTTCGGCCTTGCTCCTCAGCCGGCGCGCCATATCTTCTAAATAGCCGCTGATGTAGATCTCCAGAGATCTGTCTGCAGATGCGGCACAGTGTATATATTTGTACTGCTCTGTAAACACGATGAAGCTCCTGAAGCTGATATAGAACTGATCGCCCTCCTCACCAAACCGGATGGCGTCTTCATCAGCCTCCACGCCGAGGGGGATGAAGCGCATATGGGAATAGCCCGCCATTTAAATGAGCTCTTGTCGGCGGGAGCCGTTGGAGATCTTTAAATCGCGAACCGCAGAAAGGATAGGTGGGCTCTGCTGGCGGAGGAAGGAGGTTTGTGGAGTTCTTCTTCGACTCCCAATTGAAGGAGGTGGCCTTGGCCTATTCGCCCACGCCGGATATTTACGGGTTGAGCGCCCGATACATAGGGCTTTTCATCACCATAGAGGACGAGGACTTGCTGTTGAAGAGCGCGTCCGACCTGTACGGCGCCTTGGATTTTAAGTACGAGGATGAGCTCCTCGGCCCCAGCAAACCGCATAGCTCCTTCTATATGGAGTACTACATCTACGAGTTCGAGGCACGCTCGATGCGAAGAGCCGCGAGGAGAAGGGGCAGGAGGAGGACATCAGCCGAAACGATCGTGCTGACGAGGGCCTTCCTGTCCTTCCCTTCCTGGCCGAGCTTCCTTCAGCATGAGGCTAGGGGGAAGAAAGCGAGAGGAGATGTGGCCGCTTATACCTCCCAGCCCATGCCGCTGGTCTGATTTTGAAAAAAAAATCCAGCCCTTAATGCTTTCAACTATCATTCTGTGGCGCTCCCCAAGCCGACGCCGGCCGATCCGCCGTGCGAGGGGCCCCCCTCGCACCACATACCCCATAATAGTTGAAAGCTTTTTTAAAAGAAAAGAATTGAAAGCTTTTTTTTCAAAAATTTTTTTTTGAAAAAAAAAAAAAGAAAGCTGAAAGCCGTAGCGAAACATTTAAATATTAGCGTGTTTCTTATTCTCATGGCCCAAAACAGAAACCAAGCGGCAACCGGTGAAAGCGTGGGCGCGGTGGGCCGGTTTCAAGTGGTAGAGAAAAGGGAAGACAAAAACCTGAGGTCGATCGAAGTCTTGATCAAGGGCAACATCGAGGGCAAAGACTTCGTCAGCTACAACGAGCGGACGCTCCACGGATTATGTGAAGACTACAGAATGATTGAGGCGGTCTCGAGCGGCCTGTTAAAAGTATCGGAATACCACCACTGTCAAAAAGACCACGAGGACTTCGAGGAAGACCGTGAAGACTACAAGTGGGCATACGTGGAGACCGAAGACGCCGGCAGGGTGATAGGCTCGGTCGGCTCGCTCGCAGATTTTAATAAAATCTACGCAACTTTGTATGAATGTATAGACAACGGGTGGGGAAAAACGGTGAGATGCGAACTGGAAAAGAACGGGGCCATCCCGTCCATGAACGCAACCAGCGATAGGGATCACGCCGCAGGGGCGGCCGGGGCCCAGGCCTAGTCATAGCCCCCTTTTTCCCTTATTTTTCTCTGCCTTTTTAAGGAGCAAAATCTTTAAATACTAGTGTGTTTCTTGTTCTCATGGCTCAAAACAGCTCCCAAGCGGTCGCGCAGGCGGCTACGGAAACCGTCAATACATGCGTAATTAGACATACATATGGTTCATATGCCGACATGAGGTGGCTATATGCATACTATGATCTTAAAATACAAAAATTTCTGGAACCGCGCATTGTAGAGTATAAAGGAGGGAGGAGTGGGGATCTATATTTCACGCTACTCAATGGAAAACAGTATGTATTATTCTACTATTACAGGAGAGCATACATTACGATTGAGAGGGAGGTAGAGGCGTCACTTGTTGAAGTTGATTGTCCTGACAAAATAAAGGAGTTAGGAAGGGCACGGATAGAATTTTCATCATTCGAGTGGTTGCATGAGCAACGTAGAAAGTGGATAATACCGCAACAAATCATGACGTTCTTACAATTTGTGCCATACTTCGCCAAACCGCCAGAATTTACGGCGCCTCAGCAGTCAAAAGACGAACAAGAGAGGCTATTGCAAATGATAAGGTTAGGGGTCGTGCTAAGGGAGTCCAAATCGGGAGAGTCCAATTAGTGTTTTTCCTCTTCCTCCTTTTTTGTCCTCCTTTTCTAGTACATGTAAATACTGTAGCCTTACGAACCCCTTAGTCTTAGTGGCGATAATGCAAGCTTTTTTCCTCCGCCTTTTTCTTATGAGCGAAACATTTAAATATTTGTGTTTTTCTTATTCTCATGAACAGCAAAACCCAAAGCCAAACTGCCGCCGAGGAGGAAAAGAAGACAATATCGCTCGACCGCTATGGCGCCAGCGATATAGTTGACGCTATCGAGTCTCTGACGATGACTGAGGTATGCTTGAAAAACGACATGCCGGCTTGCGGG
>Ga0081534_100013_pt1 | contig 21188 bp, 17 predicted proteins | sample MonGeyMetagenome_FD_71019 | JGI IMG/M metagenome (GOLD analysis project Ga0081534, IMG submission 71019) | Hypoxic/sulfidic aquatic microbial communities from Monarch Geyser, Yellowstone National Park, USA - MG (SPAdes) v1 (version 2) | ecosystem: Environmental > Aquatic > Thermal springs > Hot...
GGCATTCGTGCGCGCGAAGGGTCGTTCCCGAGAGGAAGTCGGGGCCCACTCGAGCACAGGGAACGTGGCCGCGCCCGATCCTCTCACCCGGGCGATGACTTTGCTTACGGCGTCAGGGAACCGCCCAGGATGTTTGTCGGATAAGGCCAAATGGGCGGACAATCCCTCCGGCCCCCATGTACATACGGGTACCCTTCAACCCGGTGAGGGAGCTGGAGTGGATGATCCGCGCCCCCGGCGTACTCAAGCGGCATAAAATACCCATCGAGGAGAGGGCGCACGCCATCTCTACACGGCCGGCCTATCGTCCTGGGAGATAGCCGACGCGATGGGGGATCACTACGGGAGGAAGCCGTCCCACTCGTCGGCGCTCGACTGGGCCCGCGCGCCCGATTCGGTCGGGTGGACCATACCGCCGAGGGGGAGGAGGCCCGTCGCGGTGGACGAGGCCGCGGAGAAGGCTAACGGCCGGGAGTTCTGCGCGTGGGCCGCGATGGACGTGGACACCAGGGAGCTCCCGGCCATCAGGGCGACGCGGTCCAGGGGCTCCCTGGACGCGCTCCCCTTCCTGAGGAGGGCGCTCGGGGCCCGCAAGGACAAACCGGTGTTCGCCGTGGACGGGGCCCGTGGTACTCGTGGGCCCTCCGGGAGCTCGGGCTTGAGCGCCGCCGCGGGGCGCTCGGGGACGGGAGCGGGTTGAGAGGTCCTTCGGCTCCCTGAAGAGGAGGACGAGGGTCTTCTTCAACAACATAAACGCCAGGAGGTCGAGGATCGCATCGCTGGACAGGATGATGAACATTTTCTTCGTGTACTACAACGGGCCCAGGTCCCAGGAGGGGATGGGGCACGTGCCGTCGGAGGTGATCGCGGTCGTGGGGTGATCCCCCTTATCTGACCAACACCCCGCCCGGCTGAGTAAAGCCTTTTAGGGCCTGCGAGCAAGCCCGTGGCGGTGCGCTTGAACGGAGAGGCGTCGCTGCTCTGCGTGAACTGCGGATGGAGAGGCGACCCCGAGGAGCTCAGGTACACCTGCCCACGATGCGGGGAGCCCCTCACGATCGTATACGAGGAGGATTACTTAGCGGAGAGAGCGCGCGAGCTGAGGGAGGGGAGGGGGAGGGGCGTCTGGCGCTACTCCGCGTTCCTGCCCTTCCCGGATGACGTCAGGCGCGTGACGCTCGACGAGGGGTCGACGCCGCTCCACGAGTCCAAGCAGGCCAGGGGGCTGCGCCTGAAGAACGAGGGACTGAATCCGACGGCCAGCTTCAAGGACCGCGGGATGACGGTCGCCGTGACGGACGCCCTGAGGAGGGGCGCCTCGAGGGTCGTCTGCGCGTCGACCGGCAACACCGCGGCCTCAGTAGCGGCCTACGCCGCCAGGGCCGGCATGAGGAGCTACGTCCTGGTGCCTTCAGGCGCGGTGGCCAGGGGCAAGCTGGCCCAGGCGGTGGCGCACGGCTCCAAGATAGTCAAGATCAGGGGCGGCTTCGACGAGGCCCTGAGGGAGGTGCTGAGGCTCGTCTCGGAGGACAGCGGCCTCTACCTCCTGAACTCGGTCAACCCATACAGGATAGAGGGCCAGAAGACCCTCGCGTTCGAGGTGTGGGAGCAGCTCGGCGGGTCAGTGCCCGACGCGGTAGTGCTTCCGGTGGGGAACGCGGGGAACATATCCGCGATATGGAAGGGCTTCAGGGAGCTCGTCGAGGCCGGCCTCGCGAGGTCCGCGCCCAGGATGATAGGCGTGCAGGCGGAGGGGGCTGCGCCGCTGGCCAGGGCGTTCGAGGGCGGGCTGAGCGAGCTGAGGCCGGTGGACAGCCCGCAGACCTACGCCACCGCGATAAGGATAGGGCGGCCCGCGAGCTGGAGGAGGGCGCTCATGGCGGCCCGCGAGAGCCGCGGGGCCATCATAAGCGTGAGCGACCAGGAGATCCTGAGGGCCCAGATCGACCTCGCGAGGGTCGACGGCGTATTCGTGGAGCCCGCCAGCGCCGCGGCGCTCGCCGGCTACAGGAGGGCGATCGCCGAGGGGCTCCTGGATCCCGGAGAGAGCGTCGTGGCGGTGCTCACGGGGCACGGCCTGAAGGACCCCGACGCTGTGGCCATGTTCGGCTCGGACGAGGTGGAGGTGGAGCCCCGGGACCTGACCAGGGAGCTGAGCGCCTCGACATGAGGATCGTGCTTGCGGGGTACGGCAACGTGGGGCGCAGCCTGCACCGCATGCTGGAGGAGCGCAGGAGGGAGCTCCTCAGGAGGTATTCCATGGATGCCATAGTGGTGGCGGTGATCGACAGGGGCGGGGCGGCGGTGCACTGGAAGGGGGTGCCCTACTCGGAGGCGGCGGCGGCTAAGGACTCAGAGGGCACGGTGGCGGCGGGGGTCCACGGGCGCCGGGGGGTGACGGTCCTCGACCTGCTCGACGAGGTGGAGGCCGATGTGTACGTGGACACGACCCTCCCGAACTTCACCGACGGGCAGCCCTCCCTCTCCTACATGGAGAGGGCCATCTCGAGGAGGATGCACGTCGTGACCAGCAATAAGGCGCCGATGGCGCTTGCAATGCCGGCCCTCCTCGAGGTCGCCGAGCAGAAGGGCGTCCGGCTCCTCTACAGCGGCACGGTGGGCGGCGGCACCCCCTTCCTGGGCATGGCATCAGAGGCGCTGAGGGGCAACAGGATAAGGGCGATAAGGGGGGTGCTGAACGGCACGACCAACTACGTCCTCCACAGGATGGAGACTGAGGGGGTCTCCCTGGAGGAGGCCCTCAGGGAGGCAAGGAGGCTCGGTTACGCGGAGGCGGATCCCCGCATAGATCTGAGCGGCCTGGACTCGGCGGCGAAACTCGTGATACTGGCGAACCACGCGATGGGCTCCAACTACACGTTGAGCGACGTCAGGTACAGCGGGCTGGAGGGAGTGACGCCGAGTGACCTGCGCGAAGCCGCCAAGAGGGGAAAGGCGCTCAGGCTCCTGGCGGACAGCAGGAGGCTCAGGGTGGGGCTGGAGGAGGTCGACTCCCGGAGCCCGCTGAACGTGCCCGCGAACCTCAACTCGGTGGAGTTCGAGGTCGAGGAGCTGGGCAGCATTTACCTGATAGGGAGGGGGGCCGGAGGCCCCGAGACCGCCGCCGCCATCATGAGGGACCTGGTGCAGCTCAACGCCGCCCAGCCGAGGCGCTGAGCGCGGGGCGGAAGGGGCGACAATGCCCTGGCGCGAATCCGCCGCCTCGCGTCCGGCCCGCGCGCGGGCGCCGGATAGGCTGTGACATTAAGTTCATAACGGCGCCACCCTGCACGGCAGGCGGAGGCCAGTTGAGGATAGTGATGAAGTTCGGCGGGACGTCCGTCCGCGGCGACGGGTTTCGCAGGATCCACGAGATAGTGTCCAGGCACCTCCCGGAGAACCAGGTGGTCGTGGTGGTATCAGCAATAAAGGGGGTCACCGATGAGCTCATAGACGCGGCGCACCGGGCGAGGAGGGGGGATGAGAGGGAGATCTCCGAGTTCCTGGACAGGCTCGTGGACTCCTACATGGAGCTGGTGGAGGTGAGCCTGGGGCGCGAGCACCTGAACGAGGCGTTCGGGATAGCGTCGAAGCTCAAGAGGGACCTCGAGAGGGTGCTCTTCGGCATAATGTACCTGGGGGAGCTCACCCCGCGGAGCCTCGACTACGTAGCAGGATACGGCGAGACTTTCTCCGCCAAGGTGGGCGCGTTCATACTCAGCAAGCTCGGGCTGGAGGCCGTCGGCCTCACGGGCAAGGAGGCCGGCATAGTGACCGACGACACGTTCGGGGACGCGAGGATACTGCTCAACGCCACCCGCTACAGCGCCAGGCGCGCCATAGAGCCGCTTCTCGAGGCCGGCAAGGTCCCCGTGGTCGGCGGATTCACCGGCGCGACCCAGGAGGGCGTCATGACAACGCTGGGCAGGGGAGGGAGCGACTACACGGCCACGGCGCTCGGCGCCGCGCTGGACGCGGACCAGGTGTGGCTCTGGAGCGACGTCGACGGCATAATGACCGCCGATCCCCGCATAGTGCCGAACGCGAGGACGGTGCCCGAGCTCAGCTACAGGGAGGCCGCTGAGCTCGCGGTCGTGGGGGCGAAGGCCCTGCACCCGAGGGCGCTGGAGCCCGTCTGGGACGCGGGCATCCCCGTCTACGTGCGCAACACCTTCAACCCCAACGGCCCCTACACCGTCATACACGGAAAGGAGGAGGTCAACGAGAAGGTCGTGAAGGCAGTGTCGCTGATAAGGGAGGCCGGCATCATCACCGTGTACGGCCCGAGCATGGTCGGGGCCCCCGGCACGGCCGCTAAGGTCCTCGAGGTCGTCGGATCCACAGGCACCAACATAATGATGATAGCGCAGAGCGCGAGCGAATCCAACATATCCATAGCGGTCAGGAGGACTTCCCTCGACAAGGTCTACTCCGCGCTCGAGAGGGAGCTGGTGTCGAGGGGCGTCCTGAGGTCCGTGGAGGTGGAGGACGACGTCTCAATAGTCGCCGTCGTGGGCGCCGGGATGAAGGGGACCCCGGGCGTCTCGGCCAAGATATTCTCGGCGGTCGCCGAGCGCGGCATAAACGTGATAATGGTGGCCCAGGGCGGCTCCGAGATGAACATATCGTTCGCGGTGAAGGCGGAGGACGCCGACGAGGCCGTGAGGGCCGTGCACGACGCGTTCAGGCTGGGGGAGGCGTAGCGGCCTGAGCTCCTACTCCCAAGAGGTCATAGTGAGGGGACACCTGATAGACTCGATGATCCTGTCCAAGATCTTCGACGCGGTCATGGATCTCAAGGGAGAGTTCGAGGTGCTGGAATTCAGCGTGGGCAAGAGGAAGGACGAGCACAGCTCCGTCAGGCTCCTGGTGAAGGCCGACTCGAGGGAGCAGCTGCAGAGGATACTCGATACGATATACAGGATGGGGGCGATACCCTCGGGCCTCAGGGAGGCCAGCTTCGCCGAGGCGCCCGCGGACGGCGTGCCGCCCGAGGGCTTCTACGTGACCACGAACAACCCGACGCAGGTCTACCTGGATGGCCGGTGGTTGGACGCCAGGCCGACCGCGGCCAACATGGTGATCGTGCGCCGCCCGCAGGGCGGCTCCATAGAGTGCAGGCCGGCGTGGAGCGTCCGCAGGGGGGACCTCGTGCTGGTGGGGGAGGAGGGCGTGCGCGTCAATCCTCCCGAGAGGCCCAGGGAGGGGGTCGGCATATTCGAGTTCATGTCCGGCTCGGCGCCGAGGACCGCGACCCCATCGCTCATCTCAGGGCTGGCGGAGGAGATGGAGGCCGTGAGGGAGAGGGGGGGCAGGATCGTCGTGATAACCAGCTCCGCGATCGTGCGCAGCGGGGCGGCGGACTCGCTGGCGTCGCTCATACGCAAGGGGTACGTGAGCTCGCTGATCTCCGACGGCTCCCTCCTCACGTGCGACGTCGAGCTCAGGCTCTTCGGCACGTGCGACGGCGTGGCGGTCGCCGAGGGCGCCAAGAGCGGATACGGCAACAGGCTGAGGGCCGCGGCCGAGCTTAGGAGGGCCGGGGGCCTGAGGGGCCTCGTGGAGTCCGGAGTCCTGAGGGAGGGCCTATCGTACGAGCTCGCCACGGGGGACCTGGAGGTTGTTCTGGTGCTCGGCGTGGGCGATGAACCCGTGCCGGGCGCGATCTCGGACTCCAGGGACGCGCTCCTCAGAATGCTGAGGGTGCTGGACGGCGCCGAGCTGGTGCTGGCGCTGGCGGGAGGTCACCTGGCCTCTGATGCGCTGAGGCTGCTGAGCTCTGGCACGAAACTGGTCGTGGTGGACGTCAGCCCGGAGGCCATTCTCAGGGTCGCGGGGATGGGTATCGCGCAGTCGGTCAGCGTGATGTCGGACGTGGCGGGCTTCCTCAGGCTCCTCGACTCGGCGCTGGCGCGGGTCCCGGGCCCCCGAGCGGATCGCTCCCTCACCAGCCCATAGGGGACCAGCAGGCGCGCGTAGGCCGCCGCGAGCACGCCGCGCGCGTTGCCGTAGCTGATCCTCCGGTACGCCTCCGGGAACGGGAGCCACTCGAAGCCGCTGTGCTCGCTCGAGATCACGACCCTGCCGCAGCCGCCCGTGCACTCCATCAGGTAGAACGTGACCTCCTTCGTGGAAACGGCCCCGCCCTCCCCCTTGAACCTGTAGCGTATCCTGTACTTGAAGTTGGGGATGACCCTCAAATTGCGGAGGCCAGTCTCCTCGATCACCTCCCTGAGGGCGGCCGCCTCCTCGGCCTCGCCGTCGTTGAGGTGGCCCTTGGGGAATCCCCAGTACCCGCGCAGGTTGCGCAGGACCAGGAACTCTGGACCGCTGCCGCGGCGCCTGAACACGACGCCCCCTGCAGATCTCTCCATGAGATCCGCTGAGCAGCATCCATTATTAAAGAATTTGAGTCCCCGGGCAGCGGCCCCCGACGCGTTCAGGGGACGCCCATAGTGTTCCCCACGCCGACGACGAGCACGACGTCGCCCGGCGACGTGTTCTCCCTGATTATCCTCCGGACGGCGTCGGCCGCCCTGGGCACGGCGGCCCTGACGGCCTCCGGCATCTCCGAGATCGCCTCCCTCTCGGACATCTTCACCACCACGGCGTAGGTCGGGATCCCCATCCTGTGGGCAACCTCCTCTATGTAGAACCTGTCCGTCCCGGGGCCGCCCATCGCGACCCCCACTCCCTCGGCAATGGAGCCCGTCTCCTCGCCCCTCAGCTTCAGCGCCGCGTCCACTGATACGACGAGCTTAGCGTTCCTGTAGATCCTCAGGAGCCTCTCCACGGCCTCGCCGGGCCTCCCGACGGTCCCGCCCGGCCCCTCCGCCTTCACGGCTATCACCCTGCGGCCCTCCACGCTCACGTCGTAGAACACCGTGTCCTCCGCTATCCTCCTGGGCCTGGCGTCCCCGACGAGCGAGCGGACCACCATCGGCCCCAGGGCGTCCCCTATGGGCACGCCCCTGGACATGGCGTCGACGCCCGAGCTCAGGGCCTCGGCCTCCTCCATCAGGAAGGGGAGGTATATCTGGAGGTAGCTGAGCGATATGAGGTCGTGATCCCTCTTGGCCGACAGGTAGAAGTGATCGAGCACCTTCCTTATGCGCTCCAGCTCCACGCTCACCTCCAGCAGGTTGACCAGGTTCTTCCTGCTGACGGGATCGGCGCCCGGGGCCAGCCCGCCCACCATGTCCTCCAGGGAGCGGTCCCATATCCTGAGGACGTGATCCAGCTTCGGCACTATCCCGTGGGGGTCGAGCGACGCCGGCTGTATCACTAGAGAGTTGAGGGCATCGTCGACCTTGGCGGAGAGCTCGTGATCGCTCCCGCTGTAGTAGCGGGAGAGCTCCCCCAGGAGCCGCCCCCTGGCCTCGGCGCTCAGCGCCCGGGCCCTCCTAACGTACCTGTTTGTCTGCCACAGCAAGGAGCTGAGCTGTATCCTCATGCCGTAGAATATGAAGCCGAACATTATCGCCAGTCCGGCCAGCGTCATCGTCAGCACGATGGGATTGTTCGCGCTCCCGGCGCCGATGGCGCTCGTGCCCTATCCCCTCGCCCCGCTGGCGCGGGGCGCCTTAAAAATGGCTCGGAGGAAGGCGCCTAGTCGAACCGCGGCCTCTCCACGGCGCGCACGTAGGTGCGGTCGCCGACGTCCACGAGCTCGTACCCCATCGAGCGCAGCCTGGCCCTCAGCGCATCCGCCTCGCCGAACCTCCCCTCGGAGCGCAGCCTGGCCCTCTCCGACACGAGCCGGAGCACGTCGTCGGGCGGCGGGCCCTCGGGCAGCCTATATCCCAGGACGCCGAACATGAGCCAGAATGCCTCGGCGACCTCGCGGCTGGCGCCCTCCAGGCGCCGCTCCGACGCCAGCCTGCCCACGTGCCTCGAGAGCCTGACGAGCGCCGATATCGCCGATGGCACGTCCAGGTCTGAGGCCAGGGAATCGTCGAACTCCCTCAGCAGCGCCCTGGCCTCGGGAGACTCGGAGTCTCCCGAGGGCGGGCTCTCCCTGAGGTCGTAGGCGGCGGACTCTATTATCCTCCAGTTCTCGTACGCCTTCCTCAGGCCCTCGATCGAGAACTCGAGCGGGCTCCTGTAATGGGCCGACAACAGGTAGGTCCTGAGAGTGTTCGGGCCCCACCTCTCCACGGCGTCCCTTATCCTGATGATGTTGCCGAGGGACTTGGCCATCTTCTCGGACCCTATGTTCAGCATGCCCACATGCATCCAGGCCCTGGCCAGCGGCTTCCCGGTGTAGGACTCGCTCTGCGCTATCTCGTTCTCATGATGGGGGAAGATGAGGTCTGCGCCGCCCCCGTGTATGTCTATCGTGTCGCCCAGGTGTTCGTTTATCATGGCGGAGCACTCTATGTGCCAGCCGGGCCTGCCGCGCCCCCATGGCGAATCCCAGAGGGGGCCGGATCCCTGCACCTTCCAGAGTGCGAAGTCGGCCGGATCCCTCTTGTGGGGATCCGGCTCCACCCTGGCGCCCGCGAGCAGCTGATCCACCCTCCTCTTCGAGAGCTTGCCGTACTCCGGGAACGTGGAGACGCTGAAGTACACGCCGCTGGGCACCACGTAGGCGTGGCCGGACTCTATCAGCCTGCTTATGATCCTCTGCATGGCCCCCACGTGCTGGGTGGCCCTGGGCATCACTGCGGGCCTCCTCAGGTTGAGCGCGTCGAAGTCGCGGAGCGCCTCGGCGATGAACCTCTCGGCCAGCTCCAGGGGCTCGATGCCCTCCCTGGCGGCCCTGTCTATTATCTTGTCGTCGACGTCGGTGAAGTTCTGAACGTACTTCACCGCGAATCCCCTGGCATCGGCCGACCTGTACAGCACGTCGAACGTGAGCAGCGTCCTCGCGTGCCCTATGTGCGCGAAGTCGTAGACGGTCAGGCCGCACACGTACATCGTGAGCTCGCGGGGGGCCACGAATTCCACGCGGCCCCCTGAGAGCGTGTCGCTGACGCTGAAGCGCGGGGACAGCCGCAGCACGCCTACGACCAGGAGCCGGTCCTTAAAAATTCGTCAATCGACGCCGCCGCATCGTTCCCGCTCTTCAGGGCGAGGCCGTAGAGGCTGGCGCCGTGCCTGACGTCGCCGGCGGCGAACACCTTCCTGGTGGTCGTCCTGAACTTCTGGTCGGTCTTCACGGTGCCGTCCCTGTTGAGCTCTATGCCCAGGCAGCCCGGCTGGAACGGCGGCGATGGCAGCTCTCCCGCCGCCACGAGCACGGCGTCGACCTCCACCTCGAACTCGCTCCCCGGCACCGGCACCGGGTGGGGGCGCTTGTCGCCCGGCACCGACTCCAGCCTCATCCTCTGGAGCATCGCCGATGCGACGCGGCCCCCAGGGCCGGCGGAGAACCTCACGGGGACCGTCAGCTCCAGGGGCTCCACGCCGTACTGTTGGATGAGCCTGTTGAACTCGCGCACGCTCATGGGCGCCTCGTTCCTCGTCCTCCTGTAGGATAGGTAGACCTTCTGTATCCCAAAGCGGTCCCTGAGATACCTGAGCGGGACCTCCACGGCGTCGACGGCGGTCAGCCCGCCCCCGACGACCATCACGCGGCGGCCGAGCGGCGGCACCTCGTCCATGCTCCTGTAGCCGAGCTGGGCCTGGTAGAACTCGAACAGCCAGTCGAGCGCGACGTAAACCCCGGGCAGGTCCTCCCCGGGGACCTCGAGCCTCCTGGAGCGCCAGGTGCCGGTCGCTATCAGCACCGCATCGAAGTCCCTGACCAGGTCCTCCAGCCTCACGGAGGCGCCCTCCCGGGGCGCCGGCTCGGAGCATCCCACGACGCGGGTCCTCATGTGGAAGTTGACCCCGGCCCTCACCAGCTCCTGCACGCCGCTCCTGACGCCAGCCTTCGGCACGTGGTACTCGGGAATCGCGAAGATGAGCATTCCGCCCGGCTCCTGCAGCGAATCGTAGACGTGGACCTCGTGGCCCTTGCACCTGAGGACGCCGGCCGCGCCCAGGCCGGCGGGGCCCGCGCCTACTATGGCGACGCGCTTGCCCGTGGATGGAGGTATCGCGCCCTCGCTGCACTTGAGGAACTTCATGCCGCGCTGCCGCGAGAATATCCGTATAAAAGTTTTAAATTTGGGCGGGCGCGTGGCGCACGGCGTAGGCCCTGACCGGGTGCTCCAGCAGGCCCTTCGGCAGCCGCACCTCCATCCAGGAGCCTGGGGGAAGGCGCTGGAACTCGCCCCTGGCGGCCTCGAGCTCCGGCAGCAGGCGATCCAGGGACGCCCTCACCCAAGCGGAGCTCCCCGCCGGATCCTCGAGCCCCGCTATCTCCGGCAGGACCAAGTATATCAGCGAGAAGATCGCCCATGAGACGTCGCGTATCTCCCACTGGGCCGCCGTGTCCAGGCGCTGCGATAGCATGCGCCTGAATTCCCAGGCCGTCGCGCTCATCGTTATGTGCGTGAGCGTGGCGTTCGGCAGGACGAAGCGAGCGTCCTCCTTCCTGGCGCCGCCACTCAGGAGCCTCCCGTAGAAGGAGGCCACCCCGTCCATGAACCGCGCATATTCTTCGGTGAGGCCGGCGGGGAGGCCCGGCGGGGAGCCGTACCAGGCCCCACCCCTCGCCACGGCGACGTGCCTCTGGCTCTGCTGGCTGAACGCCGCCAGCCTGTGGCGCACAAGCTGATGGGTGAAGGATCTGCTGACGCCGCTGATGGAGAACGTGAATCCGCCGTGCCAGAGGAGATCGCCGATAGCGAGCGGACCCGCGGCGGCGCGGAGGCCGGCGAAGTCCGTGTAGGAGAGCATCCACACCTGGGCGCCCTCTGGATAGCCCTCCCTGGGAGGCTGCTTCACTTGGGATTGCGGAGCCTGCTCGGATAGCCACGGGGCCAACTTAGGGAGGAAGCGGCCCACCTCGGACAGGACCGCGCTCCTCGAGCCCCTAGTGTCCACGAGGCTCCTCAGCGTGGTGGTAATCAGCCAGCGATTCGCGCCCAGCCTGGTCAAGTTGAGGAACCTGTGCTCCAGCAGCGCCTCGAGGACCTCCTCGGGAGACGCCTCCACGATCCAGGTGGCGAAGCCGTGCTCCAGCACGTCCATGTGCCCCAGCTCCACGGCCTTCCTGAGCATGCGGTGGACCTCCGAGTCGGGGAACGCCGACCTGTCGGTGAAAAGCGCGTGGGCCGGCCAGGAGCTGTAGCAGCTCCTCATGGCGGCGGCGCACGTCCTGGAGATCTCCGGCGATACCTGGATCAGGCGCGCGGTGACCACGGGGGAGGTAACCCCGGGCAATATTAATCGAATCCACCCCGCGCCGGCGATCCCCGGCATCGGGCGCCCCTCTATGCTGCCTGCTGCCGACGGAGCCGGCGGGAGGACGGGGCCCCGCGGCATGGCGACCTAGTAATTGAAAACACATTAAGGGAGGACGGGGGCGCCCTGGTGCGCGTGGCCGATTCCGGGCCCCGCTGCCCGCACTACGGGATCTGCGGTGGATGCAGCCTGCAGCACGTGCCCTACAGCGAACAGCTGGAGCTCAAGAGGAGGAGGGTGGCCGAGGCTGTGGGGCGGGAGCCCGACGAGGTCCTGCCGTCCCCCGTGATATGGCACTACCGCAACAGGATGGACTACGCCGTGAGCCCGGAGTTGGCAGTGGGGCTGAGGGAGAGGGGCAAGTGGTGGTCTTACGTCGATGTCAGGACGTGCCTGCTGCAGTCGCCGGAGGCGGACGCCGTGAGGAATGCCTTCAGGAGCTTCGCCCTGGAGAGGGGGATCCCCGGCTACGACACCAGGAGGCACTCCGGGATCCTGAGGTACCTGGTGATAAGGGAGGGGAAGTTCACCGGGGAGAGGATGGTGGCAGCCATAACCAGCGAGCCCCTAGTGGACAAGCTGGCCGAGTTCTCGCCCCCCGCCCGCGTGGACTCCCTGCTGAACGGCATCAACAGGGGACTGTCAGATACCTCTAGGGCGGATGAGGTGCTGATCGTGAGGGGCGGCGACACGATCTCCGAGGTGCTCTCAGGATACAGATTCCGCATAGGCCTCAACACGTTCTTCCAGACCAACTCCTACACCGCCGAGCTGCTGATCAAGCTTGTTGTCGAGGAGGTATCCGGATCGAGGACCGTCTACGACCTATATTCTGGAGTGGGGACGCTCACCATTCCCGCGTCCGCCGTCGTCGAGTACGCCATAGGCGTGGAATCCGACCCGCAGTCGGTCGATCTCGCGAGGCGTAACGCCTCGGAGAACGGATCCGGGGCGGACTTCCTGACAGCCAGGGTCGAGGCCCTGGGCCACATAGACGCGGACGTCGTAATATTGGATCCGCCGAGGGGCGGCGTGCATCCCAAGGCCCTGGGCGCGATCGTCTCGTCCAGCCCGTCCAAGATAATATATCTGTCATGCAACCCGGCGAAGCAGGGAGAGGACCTGGCAAAGCTCAGGGGGTACAGGCTGGAGAGGCTGGTCGCGGTTGACCAGTTCCCGCACACGCCGCACGTGGAGACTGTGGCGGTGCTCTCCCGGGGGGCTCGGCTCTGACGTCTCTCCTCAAAGCCAGCGCTAGGAAATACCAGCTCACCTCATGGCCCCCAAATGGCGATGCGAACCACTAATATTTAAGCCGTGATCGGATGGGAGGCTGGGCCGTCGCGTAAATCAACCTTTAATTCCGCGGCAAGGCGGGGAGCCGGCGTGGATGGTTGCATATTCTGCAGGATATTGAGCGGTGAGCTGAAAGGGTACTTCGTGTACAGGGATCAGTACACGGCCGCCTTCCTGGACGCCTACCCGCTGGCGGAGGGACACACCCTCGTGGTCCCCCTGAGGCACGTGCAGAGGTTCCAGGAGCTGAGCGAGGAGGAGGCCTGCGCCCTCTCCAGGACGCTCCTGAAGGTTTCCAAGGCGATCTCCAAGGCGCTCGGCGCCAGCTCGCTCACGATAGGGATCAACGACGGGCCGGACGCCGGCCAGGTCGTCCCGCACCTTCACGTGCACGTCGTGCCCAGGTGGAGGGGCGACGGCGGCTCGAACCTCCACTCGATATTCAGGGGAGCGCGCAGGCCAGAGCGCGTCAGCATGGACGAAATCGCCATGAGGATTTCGTCGAGCATTGAACGACTTTACAGCGCGGACGCTATGCTTTTTAGATCGAGGCGAGTTCATATCGCGTGCCGGAGGTCAGGTTCTGGCTCCTGGACGTGGCGAGCGGCGAGGGGACCGTCGACCTCTGGGGGGTCGCCGAGGGCGGGGAGCGCGTGGTGGTGAGCTTCCCCTTCACGCCGTACTTCTACTTGGTGCCCTCGCGGGGCGCAGGGCGCGAGGTCGGGGCGCGGGTTGAGGAGGTCGAGAGGTTCAGGCTGGGCAGGCCCCTGAGGTGCCTAAGGATATACGCCGACGATACCGCCAGAGCCGCGGAGGACGCGCTGAGGAGGGGCCTGGGCGACGCCTATGGATATGACCTGCGCCGCGCCGACCTCTTCCTGATCTCAACGGGACTCAGGCCGGGCTCCTGGGCGGTGGCCGAGGCCGAGCGCGCCGGGGAGCTGTGGGGCTACCCGGCCTATCGGGCCACGGGCAGCGTGAGGGCTGAGGAGGGGCGCGTGGCAGCGCCCGACCTCCGCGTGGTGTCGTTCAACCCGACGTACTTGGCGCGCCGCGCCTCGCCCAGGCCCGACAGGGACCCCGTAGTGGCCATCAGTTTGTATGATGGATCCTCGTCGCGGACGCTCATCGGGGACGAGCGCTCGATCCTGGAGTCGTTCGTTGAGTACCTGGCCAGAGCTGACCCCGACGTCGTGGTGAGCTTCCAGGGCAACCGCGTCCACTGGGATTACCTGAGCAGGAGGGCGCGGGCCGCTGGGGTCAGGTTCTCGGTCGGGAGGGGCGGCTCCGAGCCGCACGGGAGCGTGTACGGGCACGTGTCGATAAGGGGGAGGGTCAACCTGGACGTGTCGGAGTTCGTGGAGGAGGTCCCGGAGGTCAAGCTGGAGAGGCTGGAGGAGCTCGCCAGGTACATGGGGATGAGCGTCCCGGAGGAGGCGCCGGAGGACTACGAGGTGGGGGATCTCTGGGAGAGCGACCGGGCCGCGCTCATCTCCTACTCCGAGTGGAGGGCGCGGGCCGCGCTCGAGATATTCTCGGCGATCTCGGACTACGTGTTCAGCCTCTCCGCCATAACCGGGATGCCGCCCGATCACGTGCTAACGGCCGCCACGGGGTTCAAGGTGGAGAACTACCTCATGAGGTTCGCCGAGCTCGAGGCGAGGGAGCTCATACCGCCCAGGAGGGAGTCCGCGCACATGACCTACCAGGGCGGGATGGTCCTCCAGCCGGAGCCCGGGCTCCACCACGACGTCGCGGTGCTCGACTTCAAGAGCATGTATCCTAGTATAATAATTAAATATAATCTGAGCCTGGAGACCGTGCGCGAGGACGGGACGATCGAGGAGGGGAGGGGACCGGGGTTCCTGCCCAGGGCCCTGGAGCGCCTCCTGGAGGAGAGAGCCAGGGCGAGGAGCGAGGCGGAGCGCAGCCCCGAGGGATCGACGGAGCGCAGGGTCCTCGAGGCAAAGCAGAGGGCCCTCAAGAGGATAGCGAACGCGATATACGGCTACACGGGATGGTCAGGCGCCAGGTGGTACGCGCCACACGTTGCCGCGGCGATAACCGCGAAGGGTAGGGAGATAATCTCGTCGGTGATCTCCAAGGCGAGGGGCCTGGGGCTCAGGGTCATATACGGCGACACGGACAGCGTCTTCGTATCGAACGATGCGAGGAAGATTGACGAGCTGCTCGGCTGGATCTCGAGCGAGCTGGGGCTGGAGGTTAAGGTCGAGAAGGTCTACGTGAACGTGCTCTTCACAGAGGCCAAGAAGAGGTACGCCGGCGTGACGGCGGACGGCAGGCTCGACGTGGTCGGGCTGGAGGCGGTGAGGGGCGACTGGAGCGGCGTCGCCAAGCGCGCGCAGGTCGAGGTGCTGGAGGTCCTGCTGAGGGAGGGCAGCGTCGAGAGGGCCGTCGAGAGGGCCAGGGAGTGGATAAGGCGCGTGAGGTCGGGGGATGTTCCCCTCAGGGACCTCGTGATATGGAAGCAGCTGACGAAGCCGCCGGAGGACTACGAGGCGACCGCCGCGCACGCGATCGTGGCCAAGCGCATGAGGGAGGCGGGGTGGGACGTGAGGGTAGGCGACAAGGTCGGATTCGTGGTGGTCAGGGGCCCCGGCAGGATCTACGAGAGGGCGAGGCCGTACTTCGAGGTGACCGGCGATCAGGTCGACTGGGACTACTACGCGGATAAGCAGGTCGCGGCGGCCTGCGCCAGGATACTGGAGGCGGTGGGCGTCGACGAGTCGAGGCTGCTGGCGGCAGGAGGCAGGGGGCTGGAGGCGTTCTTCGGATGAGCGGCGATAGGGAGGCGTACGGCTCCGCGCTGAGGGAGGCGGCGCGCGCCCTCCGCGGAAGGGCCGGCGGCTCGGCCGTGATAGTGCACCACGACGACGCGGATGGCCTGGCTGCCGGGGCCATATCGCTGAGGATAGCCGAGGCCCTCGGGCTCAGGGCCCGGGCCGTCTGCATAGAGAAGATGCACCCGTCCATAGTCAGCATGATACACTCTATGGACGCCGAGGTCTTCATATACGCGGACATCGGGTCCAGCAGGGCGGATCTCGTGGCCGGCGCCATGCGGAGCGGGCAGCTGGTCGCGATCCTGGACCACCACGATCCAGCGCGCGTCTCCGGTGAGGGGCTCCTGCACCTCAACCCCGAGCTCTACGGTTACAGGGGCGAGGAGGACGTCAGCGGCTCGACCGCTGCCTACATGCTGCTGAGGGAGCTGTCGGCGGACAGCGCGATCGAGCTCGCGTGGGCGGCGGTGGTGGGCAGCGCTGAGGTGCCCGGGGACCTGAGGGGGCTCAACGCCGAGGCGCTGGCGGACGCGGTGAGGGCGGGGGACGTGGAGGTGAGGAGGGGGCGCAGGGGCGAGCGCTACTACGTGGTCCCGATCGATGAATATTGGGATGAGGCGTCCTCCACCTACACCGTGCTGGGGAGCGTGGGATACTACTCGGGCGGCCCGGCCAGGGCCGTCGAGGCAATCCTGAGGAGGGAGCTGCCCAGGGACGAGGCGTCCTCGCTCGAGGAGCTGCGCTCCAAGAGGTTCGAGGAGCTCTTCTCCAAGGTCTACAGGGAGGGGCTGAGGAGGATGAGGCACCTGCAGTGGATGGACGACGGAGGCATCCTGGACGGACTCGGCACGAAGGTGATAGGCACCTTCCTCAGCGTGCTGAGCCACAGGAGGATAGTTGACCAGGACAAATACCTGGTCGGGATGATGGAGTTCAAGCCCGAGATACCGGGGCTCGGCAGGATCGAGGGCAGGTGGATAAAGGCGTCCGTCAGGACGCCAGACGCGCTGCGCAGGCTCGTGGAGGGGGGCGGGGCCCCGCCCGCGTCCGAGCTCCTGGAGCTGGCGGCCGGGAGCGTGGGAGGGGTCGCTGAGGGCCACGCGTACGCCGCGAGCGGACTGCTGCCGCTCGACAGGCGCGAGGAATTCCTCTCGATAATGGACTCGGCCGCGGGGGAGCGGAGGCGCCGACCGAGGGGCGCGGCGAGATTAGGAAGCACCGAAGCTTTATCAGTGAGCGCGGGACGAAGCCCGGTGTGTCCGAGGAGATAGTCCTCGACGAGAGCGCCATCGTGAGTGGGCGCGCCGCCGAGCTGCTGAGGTCGATGAAGCCCGGCGCAGGGGCCATAGTGGTCCCGAGGGCCGTTGTCGACGACCTGCAGGCCAAGGCGGCCAGGAACGTCGAGACGGGCATCGTGGGGCTGCGGGCCCTGGCGAGGCTGAGGGCGGAGTGCGAATCGTCCGGGGTGAAGTTCTACGTTCACGAGGGCGCGGCCGGGGATCCGGGGAGGGCGGCCATAGAGGCCGCGAGGAAGACAGGGGCCAGGCTCTGCACCGCGGATAGATCATTGCGCCTAGCGGCGGAGGTCCTGGGCGTGGGCTCCGAGGAATGCCCGCAGATCGCCGGAGGCGGCGCGGAGCCGCAGATGCTGGCCAGGTACTTCGATGAGGATACCATGAGCGTGCACCTCAAGGAGGGCGCGCCGCCGCTCGCCAAGAAGGGGAGGCCGGGGGACTTCAGGCTCGAGATCGTGGGGGAGAGCGAGGTCACCAGGGAGGAGCTGGAGGAGATCGCCGGCGCCGTCCTCCAGGCGGCCAGGACGTCCGCCGACTCCTTCGTGGAGATGGAGGCCAACGGAGCGACCGTCGTGCAGCTGGGGAATTACAGGATAGCTATAGTCAGGCCCCCGCTCTCGGACGGTCTGGAGATCACGGCCGTGAGGCCCCTCGTCAGGCTCAGCCTATCCGACTACGACGCGTCGGAGAAGCTGCTCGCCAGGCTCAGGGAGGGGGCGGAGGGCATACTGATAGCCGGCCCGCCCGGCTCCGGCAAGTCGACGCTCGCGGCGAGCCTCGCGGAGTTCTACAGGAGCCTGGGGAGGATCGTGAAGACCCTGGAATCCCCGCGCGACCTCCAAGTGGGGCCGGAGATAACCCAGTACGGGCCGCTCGAGGGCGACTTCGCCAGGACGGCGGAGATGCTCCTGCTGGTCAGGCCGGACTACACGATATTCGACGAGATGAGGAAGACGAGCGACTTCGAGGTCTACGCCGACCTCAGGTTGGCCGGGGTGGGCATGGTGGGGGTGGTCCACGCGAGCAGCCCCATAGACGCGGTGCAGCGCCTCATAGGGCGCGTCGAGCTCGGCATGATACCACACATCGTGGACACGGTGATATTCGTCAAGGCCGGAAGGATAGAGCGCGTCCTGGACCTCTCGCTGACGGTCAAGGTGCCGACCGGGATGACCGAGGAGGACCTCGCGAGGCCGGTGGTCGAGGTCAGGGACTTCGAGACCTCGGACCTCCTCTACGAGATATACACATTCGGCGAGGAGAACGTGGTCGTCCCCGTGAGGGAGGCGGGGAGGGCGCGGCGGAGGAGGAGGGGTGAGGAGGGCGCGGCGGAGAGGCTCCTGGAGGTCCTCAGGTCGCTGGACCCCGATGCCGAGGTCGAGCTATCGGGCTCCAGGGCGATCGTCAGGATATCCAAGGAGAGCGTCCCGAGGCTGCTCGGGAGGGGCGGGAAGAGGCTCCTGGAGCTAGAGAGGGAGGTGGGGCTGAGGATCAGCATACAGCCCAGGAGGAGGCGCTGAGGCGCGGCGGTCCCGGCCCGCGCGACACGGCGTCGCCCTAGGTAGTAGTCGAGGACGCCGGGCCCCTCGAGCCTCTTCAGGAAATCCTCAGCGTCCATCAGGACCTTCCTCGAGTTCTCAAAGCCGACATCCCTCAGCGCCTCCTCGTAGGGCGCCCATTTGTATCCCTGGTGCTCCCATGACACGCGGACCTCGCCGCCGGGCGCCTCGGCCAAGAAGAACGTGACCTCCTTCCTGACCAGCTGACCCTCCTTCCTATAATAGTACGTTATTCTGCGCTCGAAGCCCTCGATGAACCTTACGCGTAGCCCCGTCTCCTCCATCACCTCCCTCCCGGCCGCATCGATGGGCGACTCGCCGGGCTCCACGTTGCCCTTCGGGAACTCCCAGTAGCCCGATGGTTGCTTAAGCAACAGGTAGTTGCGGACGCCGTTAACGCGGCGAAACACTATGGCGCCAGCGCTCCTCTCCTCCAGCATCGCCGATGCGAAATTGTATCGGCGCTCCCCAGATAAGCTTAGCTGGAGGCGGAGAGCCACTTCTTGAGGGCGTCGAACGCCAGGATCTTCGATGGTGCGGGGCTGCCGGCCGGCCCGGGCCTCTTCATGTAGAACGCGTTCACCTCGTAGGCGGTCCCGCGGATCCCCCTCTCCAGCGCTATCTTGGCGAGCCTAGTTAGGTCGACGAGTATCCCGGCGAGCGCCGGGCTGTCGTTTATCCTGGCCAACACGTACACGTCATCGACCGCGTTGTTGAAGCTCACGTAGCTCAAGTGCATCGCGACGAACTTCCTGTCGCCCAGCGGCTCCAGGTAGCCGGTCGGCTTTATGTAGTGCGGGGCATCGTACCCCAGTATGTCCTCGACCATCGCGCTCTTGGTGAGCTCCTTCATCATGTTCCTCCCGGGATCCGTGAGCGCCAGGAAGTCCGTGTTGCCCCCTATGTTGAACTGGACCACGAACTCCACCTTCCTGTTCCTCTCCGCCATGTGCTCCAGGAGGTCCGCGGTCAACGGGGTGGCGCCGGTCGCCCCGTCGTCCCCCAGCACGAGCGCCCCGCTGCTGCGGAACAGCTCGACGACCCCCTCGTCGTTCGCCAGGGGCGTGGGTATAGCGTTCACGAATGACGCGCCGCCGCGCCGGGCCGAGTGCTCGGCCAGCGCGTAGGCGTAGGCGTGGGACGCGGTGAGCCCGGCGCCGCCCGACTCCAGAGCCCTCCTGAGGGCCGCAGCTGATCCGAAGGCCTCCCCCTTCTCGGTCGTCATCACGTTCACTACGACGTCCACGCCGAGCGACCTCCAGTCGTCGATGAGGCTCCCCACGGCGCCCTCCAGGCCGAGGGACTCCTCGAGGCCCCTGGCGCTATATGGCATACCCCTGGCGCTGCCCAGGTGAATCCCCCTCCTGACCTCTATGTCCTTGAGGGCTTGGGGCACCGGGAACTGGTCGCCCATCAGGGACTTTGCGACGTCGTACGCGCTTTTGCCCACCTTGGATTCGTCGACGTCATAGGCCACGACGATGTCTATGTCATCGGGCCTGTACTTCAGCGGAAAGTTGGCTAGGGGGACCCCGTAGGGCTCCATGCCGCCCTCCTTGAGCCGCTCGAGCCCCGCCTCGAAGTGCGAGGCCACGAGGCCCTGACCGATGATCGCCAGGCGTATCCGCAAGCGCGACTCTTCCCGACGGGCCAGAAATAAAGGAATCGCCCCGGGGAATCGCCGATGGCGGGGGCGCACACCAAGCCCGAGGCGCGCAGCGCGGCCTGCACGTGGTCAGCCAGATCCCCGTCGCGGAGGTAGCGCAGCGCGGCCCTGACGAACTCGCACGCGTCTTGACCGTCGAGCACGCCATCCATGTAGTACGAGATCGCCTGGAGAGCGAGCTCCAGCTTGTCGACCTGATGGACCAGGCGGGACTCCGGGGTTGCTCCCCTCTCATACTCGTCGTAGAGCCTCAGCAGCGCGTCGCCGTCCCCGAGCGAGCCCGCGATCGCGGCCAGGGCGGCGCGCTCCCTCGCGTGCTTCTCCTCCGGCCGGGCCTCCTCAGGCAGCAGGTCGCCGACCATCGACTCGGCCAAGTCGTGGATGGCAGCGAGGGCGGCGCACCTCGAGGGGTCGAGGCCCAGCCTCTCGGCCAGCACTATCGAGAGTATGGACACCATGAGGGAGTGGTCGGCGACGCTCTCCACGTCTGCCGATGGGGCCCGCTTGGCCCAGCCCGCCCTCCTGATGACCTTGAGCTTGGATGCGACGCGGTAGAATCCGAATAGATCCACGCCGGGCGAGGGCCGGCGGTGAATATAAAACCTGAGTCCGAACCCCGTGGACCATGGCCGGGGAGCCCAGGTATCTCGTCGAGGTCATCAAGGCCGAGAAGCCCCCTAGGATCCCCCCGGAATACACGGAGGGGCTGAAGGGGGTGCTGAGCGCCAAGAGGATATCGGCCCTGAAGAAGGAGGTCGTCAACTGTCCGGTGATCGGTTCGCAGGTCCCATTCCTGGTGTGCTTCCAGTGCCAGAGCTTCCTGAGGCGGGTGAAGGGCACCGTGCAGTGCGCGGGGAAGGATCCGCCCCGGTGGCCGCCGAGCCGGTCGGGCGACTCCTCGAAGCGCCGAGATCCGCCCGGGCGACAACAGCTGCGCAGGCCAGTACACCAGCCGGCCAAATGCCCAAAGCGCTGCGAAAGGGAGGCACGGCCAGGGCGCGCGAGCCCTCTCGGGGGAGCTCGCAGGAGCGACGCGCGGCTTCGCCCATGTTGGGAAGACCCCCTGCGCGAGGGGCATAGCGCGCAGGCTTCCATCTCTGGAGATTTCCGCGCCCACGCACCTACGCACATCGCCGAATACACCGAGGCATACGCTGACCTCACCTCTTCCAGTGGCGGGCTTTCCGCCGAACCGATCGACCCAGCGAAGTCAGCCATGGGAGGAGGCGACGGCTCCTCCGCGGGAAGCGAGCTTCGAGGGGACGCCAACGGG